>Ga0213868_10002788_pt1 | contig 16599 bp, 17 predicted proteins | sample PICome_9_FD_160087 | JGI IMG/M metagenome (GOLD analysis project Ga0213868, IMG submission 160087) | Coastal seawater microbial communities near Pivers Island, North Carolina, United States - PICO127 | ecosystem: Environmental > Aquatic > Marine > Coastal | place: USA: North Carolina...
CAAAGGTTCAATAGCCAGTTTAAAGCCAAGAGGATTAATGGCAAGTTTTGGAAATGCCTCAGGACCTCTTGATCCTGTTAATGTTCCAAAAGATATTCAACCAAAAGGTCTTTATTTAACTAGGCCTTCAATTGCTCAATATTTTACTAATAGGAAAGAACTACAAGCAGGTGCAGATGCTGTTTTTGAAAAAATTAAATTTGGAATGATTAAAATAAAAATTTATAAAAAATATAAATTAGCTGATGCGAAACAAGCTCATGAAGACTTAGAGTCTAGAAAACTTACAGGCCCAGCTATTTTAATACCTTAATGAACAACAAAGTTATATCTCCCTGTATTAGCATTTGTAGAACTGATCCGGTAACAGGTTACTGTTACGGTTGTGCTAGAACTAATGAAGAAAAAAACTTATGGAAAGATGAAAATACTAAAGATCAATGGAAAGAGGAAAACTTAAAATTAATTATATCTAGAATGCAGGGCTGGCAACTAGATACTTTTAAGGAGTCATTTAGTTATAAAAAAAATAAAGGAATATCTTTATTTAAAAAAAATCAGTTGAAAAATAAATAAAATTATAAATCTTTTTTCATCGAGTCCATATCACTCAAATGATATTTCAAAGCTTGATTAGAAAGCCTAATCTCTTGTAAGAATAAGAAAATTGAAACAATCATACAAATACAACATCCTGCAAAAATTAGTCTAGCAAGCTGCAGGTACTCCATGTAAAGCATAAGAACAGTCGTCATATTAAATAGAAATCCAAAAGCCGCGAATCCCATCGTATACTTTAGAAGATTGGTTCTATTGTTTAAAACGTGTAGCTGGTTTTCCCACTCAGGCGGCACTCTTTTTTCAAATGTTAATTGATCGTGCAGTTTTCTAATTAATCCACTTAATGTATGAAACCTATTACTATACATGGTCATCATTAATGGAATGGCTGGAAACATCAGGGCTGCAACTGTGTAATCTATATCCATATCGAATCAAATTGATTATGTAGATAGTGTTTGATATTTACAAGTGATATTTGATGCAACATTTAATTATTTTCATAGAATTAACAAGATTGAATAAGCCGATAGGTTTTATGCTTTTATTTTGGCCTTGTTCATGGGGACTGGCATACTCATATTCTTCTTTAGATCATGACGTATTAAAATTAGTATATTATTTTATTTTATTTTTTTTAGGCTCTATATTAATGAGAAGCGCTGGGTGCATTGTAAATGATATAGTTGATAGAGATTTAGATAAAAAAGTTGAGAGAACCAAGAAAAGACCAATTGCTTCTGGAAAAATATCAATTAAAAAATCTTTTTTTTACGTGATAGTGTTGTGTGCTTTAGCTTTTGTAGTTTTGTTGCAATTTAATTATTTGACGATTTTGTTAGGAATTAGTTCTATGACCCTAGCTTTCTCTTATCCATTTATGAAAAGAATTACTTATTGGCCTCAATTGTTTTTAGGTATAACTTTTAATTGGGGAATTATAATGGCATGTAGCGCATTAAATAACGATGTTTCTTTAGAAATAATTGTCCTCTATATATCAGCCATATTTTGGACATTGGGATATGACACAATTTATGGAGCTCAAGATATGTCGGATGATGAAATAATTGGTGTAAAATCTACATCTATAAAATTTAAAAATAATATTAAACTATTTGTCGGTACTTCTTATTTTATTTCACTTATATTGATGTCATATTTGTTTAAAAACAATTTTGGGATTAACATCTTTTTATTATTATATATTTTATTTGGCCTCTCACTCATTTATCAGGTGATCAAATTCAGCAAACATAAGCCAAAAACATGTTTAGACATGTTTAAAATTAATAATTTTACTGGCTTACTATTATTAATAAGTATTTTGTCAATTAAATTTTAAAATGAAATTTCAAGAACTAAAAAAAATATTAAAAAGACTATTTAAAGAATATGTAAAAAAACATTTAAAAAAAATAATTATAGCATTATTTCTTTCGATAATTGTAGCTGGAAGCACTTCTGGAATTGCTTGGTTGCTTGACCCTGCCGTTAAAAAAATTTTTATAGAACAAGATAAAACTTTTGCGTGGTCTATTCCTTTATTAATAATTATAGCATTTACAAGCAAAGGTCTGTCTTTATATTTTGCAAGAATAAATATTATTAGAGTCGGAGAAGAAGTTGCAGGAGAGCTTAAAAAAAGAATAGCAAAAAATATCTTATTATCTGATATTGAAACCTTGGAAAACAGACACTCAGGAAAATATATTTCAAATATAATGTTTGATACTCATCAAGTGCAGAATCTAGTTAGCACAGGTATTTTAAATTTAATGAAAGATAGTTTTTCTATAATCGCTCTTGTATCTTTAATGTTTTATCAAAACTGGAAACTTGCTTTGTTTGCAATCTTAATGATGCCTCTTGCAGGCGGGCTAGCAAAATCATTGGGTAAAAGAATTGGAAAAGCTACAGGTATGGCCGGTGAGTCTTCTGGAAAATTGGTCTCTTTTTTATCTGAAATTATAAAGGGTTCAAAGATGATTAGGATTTATCAAAAAGAAGAGGATGAGAGCTCCAAGGCTAGCGAAGTAATCGATGACGTAGTAGAAAAAAATATTAAAATAGGAAGCGTATTAATTAGAGCAACACCTATCATGGAAACTTTAACTGGAATTATGATTGCAGGATTTATTGTTTTTTCTGGAAAGCTAATTGCAACAGGTGAGATAGAGGTTAATAATTTTTTTTCATTTCTTGCAGCGATGATGTTGGCCTATCAACCAATAAGATCCTTGGCTACAATTAATATGGCAGCGTATCAAGGGGCAACTGCGTTCGAAAGAGTAAGCAATGTTATCGATAAGAAAATAAATGTTTTAAATAATGACAAATTACCAAATTTAAATATAAAAAAATCGAATATTAGTTTCAGTAATATCAATTTTAAATATATCTCTACAAAAGAAAAAGCTGTAGAAAATATAAATTTTGAAATTCACGGAAACTCTATGTCTGCATTTGTTGGTCATAGTGGGGCGGGGAAAAGTACTATAATTAATCTTTTACCAAGATTTTATGAACCTCAGGAGGGAATAATTAAGATTGATGATCAAGATATCTCTAAGGTTTCACTTAAATCTTTAAGACGCAATCTATCGTTAGTCAGTCAAGATGTAATTTTATTTGACGATACAATTAAAAAAAATATTTCATATGCAAAATTAAATGCGACTGATCAAGAAATAGAAAAAGCTTGTAAATTTGCTGCAGCGGATGATTTTATTAAAAAGTTACCAGAAGGTTACGATACTAAAATAGGGGAAAATGGAGTTAGATTATCTGGAGGGCAAAAGCAAAGAATTTCAATTGCCAGAGCAATTTTAAAGGAATCTCCAATAATTCTATTAGACGAAGCAACATCCTCTTTGGATACAGAGTCGGAAGAAATTGTGCAAAATGCGATAGTAAATTTAACAAAAAATAAAACTACCTTAGTAATAGCTCACAGACTTTCAACTATTCATAATGCTGATAAAATTTTTGTTTTAAAACAAGGAAAAATTATTAGTTCAGGAAATCACGACTCATTAATTAATAATTGTGAGGAATACAAATCTCTATACAAAAAACAACTTAAATAGAATGATTCTTGCTTACCAAGTTTTAAGTACACTGATTTATCCTTTTTTAGTAATCTTTATTTATTTTAGGAAAATTATAAAAAAGGAAGATCCGCTAAGATATAAAGAAAAAATTTTACCTTCACATTTCAATGTAACTAAAAAAGAAAACCTTAAGTTAATTTGGTTTCACGCAACAAGTATTGGCGAATTAAAAAGTATTATTCCTATATTAGAAGAAATTAATTTTAATAAAAAAAAAGTTGAGTTTTTGATTACGACAACCACATTAAGCTCTGGGAATATAGCAATAAAAGAATTAAAAAAATTTAACAATATTCATCATAGATATTTTCCTCTTGATATAAATTTTTTAATTAATCAATTTTTAAACTTATGGAAACCAAATGCAATTTTTTAGTAGACTCTGAAATTTGGCCAAATCTTATTTTTAAGATCAATGAAAAAAAAATCCCATTAGCCCTTATTAACGGAAGGATAACTTCAAAAACTTATAAAAAGTGGATGTTTTTTCCAAAAACTGCGAGAAAAATTTTTAAATTATTTGATCTATGTCTTGTTTCAAATGCTGAAACTAAAAATTATCTTAAAGATCTAGATGCTAAAAATATTTTTTTTTATGGGAATATTAAGCTTGTAAGTACAATTGATAAAAATAAAATTAGCAATCGAAATGAAGAAATTTTACTAAAGAATAAATTTTGGTTAGCAGCAAGTACGCACAAAGGTGAAGATAAAATGTTTTTAGACACACACTTAAAGTTGAAAAACGAATACAACGATATAATAACTATCATAGCCCCAAGACATATTGATAGATCACAAGAAATAAAAACTTTAAGTGAAAATTATAATTTGAATACTCAAATACTTAATGAAAATGAAACAATTTCTAAAAACAAAGAAATAGTAATCCTTAATTCTTTTGGAATTTTACATAATTATTTCAAATACGCTAAAAGTGTTTTCATTGGTAAGTCGACTCTAAAAAAATTAAGAGATGTTGGAGGTCAAAACCCAATTGATGCGGCAAGATTGGGATGTAAAATTTATCATGGGCCATATGTTTATAATTTTAAAGAAATTTATGAATTATTGGAGAAAAATAATGTATCAAAAAAAATAAATAATTTTAATGAATTGAGTAGTAATTTAATTAAAGATTTAAAATATTCTCAAAAAGAGGGTAATAAAATATCGAGTTTAATAAATAATTTGGGTCAAAAAATTTTAACTGATACTATGAAAAAAATAAATTATTTTTTATTAAATGAAATTAAATAAACCTAAATTCTGGGATACAAAATTTAGTTTTATTTCCTTTTTATTAATTCCCTTTTCTTTAATGGTCATTTTTTTTATTTTTTTAAAAAAAAAGATTATTAAAAGTAAAAAATTCAATATTCCTGTAATTTGTGTAGGTAATTTATACATTGGTGGTACCGGTAAGACTCCAGTGTCAATTTTCCTGGCGAGAGAACTATCTAAATTAAATAAAAGACCTGCTATTGTGAGAAAATTTTATAAAAATCATATTGATGAACACAGCATGATTAGAAAAAAATTTAAAAACCTTGTATTAGAGAAAAATAGAATGAATGGACTTAAAGTGGCTGAGAGAGAAAAGTATGATATCGCAATACTTGATGACGGGTTTCAGGATTGCAGCATTAAAAAGGATCTTAATATTTTATGTTTTAACCAAAATCAATTGATAGGTAATGGATTAGTTCTGCCAGCAGGACCTCTTAGAGAAAGCTTAATCTCATTAAAAGAAGCAAACATAATTTTAATTAATGGGGAAAAAAATCTAATGTTTGAAAAAAAATTATTAAGTATTAATAGTAATTTAGAGATCTTTTACTCAAAATATAAACCGAAAAATTTAAATCAATTTAAAGGAAAAAGATTATTTGCATTAGCTGGGATAGGTAATCCACGAAATTTCTTTGAGTTACTTGAGGAAAATAATTTAATAGTTGAAAAAAAATTATCCTATCCAGATCATTATGTATTTAATGATCGAGAAATTCAAAATATTTTAGATGATGCTAAAGATAAAAATTTACAAATTATAATGACAGAAAAAGATTATTATAAAGTTAAAAATTTTAATAAAGGTCAAATACACTATCTTGAAGTAGAATTAGAAATTGCAGAAAAGGAAAATTTTATTAAAAAAATTATTAAATTATATGATCAAAACAATTAATTATTTTTTTCAAGCACTCTTAATTTACCTATTTTTTTTAATCGGTTTTATTTTAAGATTAAAAATAAGTAGTAAAATCTTTTCATCTTTATTTTGTTTTATAGGACCTTTTTTTAAATCAAAAAAAATAATAAAAAAAAATTTAGATATTTTTTCTAAAGATATTACCGATATTGAAAAGAATAAAATTACGAAAAATATGTGGAAAAATTACGGCTCAACTTTTATAGAATATATTTATTTAAACCAGTATAGAAAAAATAATTCTCATATTGAGATTTACGGTGAAGCTAACTTAAAAAATGCGATTAAGAAAAATAAACCTATTATTTTTATATCTGGTCATTTTGCTAACTTCGAACTTATGTCAATGGAAATAACAAAAAAAAAAATTAATTTAGCAACAATTTATAGACCATTAAATAATTTTTTTTTAAATCCTTTTATGGAATATTTGAGAAAAAAATATGTTTGTAAAAATCAAATAAAAAAAGGTATTAACGGTGTGAGAGAAGCTATAGAGTTTATTAAAAAAAATTATAGCATTGCCCTAATGATCGATCAAAGAGTAAGCGAGGGGGAAAGAGTTAGTTTTTTTGATAAACCCGCCCTTACTACAACTTTACCTGCACAACTTTCAATAAAATATAACTTAGTAATAATTCCTGTTTTTATAGAAAGAGAAAAAAATAATAAATTTAAAATTGAATTTCAAAATGAAATAAACCCAAACAATTTTTCAAATAAATTAGAACTTACTAAAGAATTAAATAAAATTATTGAAAATATGATTTTAAAAAATCCTAATCAATGGATATGGACTCATGATAGATGGAAATAAAAAAAATTTATTTTTTAAAGTTTTTAAATCTTTCGTTTGCCTCTTTAGGTGAAAAATATGCTTCTTGAAGATCTACATTCCAATAGTTTAAATTATTCAATAATATTTTTTTTCCTGACATAGCGCACAAAACATAATCTCCTTCTTCAACTATTTCAAAATAATTGTGTTTAAAAATAAGTTTAGCTTTTTTTTTATTCATCTTTAAATTATACAATATATAAATTAACATGAATATTGGATTAATTGGCAGCGGTGGAAGGGAGCATGCTATATGCAAGAAATTCCATGAGTCTAGAATTGTAAATAAAATTATTTGTTTTCCAGGAAATGCCGGAACTGCTGAATATGCATTAAATGTTAACGTAAATATTTTAGATTTCAAAAAAATTCTAAGTCTAATAAAATTTTATAAAATTAAATTAGTTGTAATTGGCCCAGAAGAACCACTGGTAAAAGGCCTAGTAAATTTTTTAAAAAAGAATAAAATTAAAGTTTTTGGTCCAAACAAATATGCTTCAAGACTAGAAGGATCAAAAGCATTCATGAAAAAAATATGTGCACAAAATAAAATTCCCACTGCTAAATTTAAGATTTGTGAAAGTAAAAAACAGGTTTATAGTTTTTTAGATAATTGCGATTTACCAGTTGTTGTAAAAGCTGATGGTTTAGCGGCGGGCAAAGGTGTTACAATTTGTAAAAGTAGAAAACAAGTTATAAATATTTCATCTGAGATATTTAATGGTAAATTTAAATCTTCAAAAAAGTTAGTTTTAGAAGAATTTTTAACTGGTCAAGAGGTAAGTTATTTTTTAATTGTAGACAAAAATCATTTTAAATTTTTTGGAACCGCTCAAGATCATAAGCGTGTAAAAGAAAAAGACAAAGGTCCTAATACAGGTGGTATGGGCGCTTACTCACCTGCTCCAATTATAAATAAAACATTAGAAAAAAAAATTATTAAAAAAATAGTTAAGCCAACTTTATTAGCATTGAAAAGAAAAAAAAATCCCTATAGTGGATTTTTATATGTCGGTTTAATGATTAAAAACAATGAACCGTATTTAATAGAATATAATGTTAGAATGGGAGACCCTGAATGCCAAGTAATTTTACCAAGGTTAAAAACTGATCTAGCTAAAATTATTAGCAAAGCTGTTGTCAATAAATTAAAAAATATAAAAATTAATTGGAGCAAAGAAAAATGTATGACAATTGTTTTGTGTGCAAAAGGTTATCCTGGCAAATATAAAAAAAATATGAGAATAAAAAATTTTAATCGAGTTAAGCTATCCAAAAATAATTTTGTCTACCACGCAGGAACTAAATTTGAAAACAATAAATTAATATCAACAGGAGGTAGAGTTTTAAATTTTACAGCTAAAGGTAAAAAATTTTTTGAAATTAGAAAAAAAGTTATATCTTTAATAAAAAAACTAAATTGGAAAAATGGCTTTTACCGTAAAGATATTGGTTGGAGAATAATTAATAAATATGAGAATAATTAGTGGAAAGTTAAAAGGTAAAACAATTGATTATCTTAAAAATTTAACAACAAGACCTTTAAAAAATGCTGTAAGGGAAAATATTTTTAATATTCTAAATCATTCTAATTTAATTAATATAAATTTGAATAATTCTAACATTTTAGATCTGTACTCTGGAATCGGTTCATTTGGTCTAGAGTGTATATCAAGAGGTGCTACTAAAGTAACATTTGTAGAACAAAATCAAGAAGCTGCCTATATTTTAAAAAAAAATATTAATAATTTATCTATTTCTAATCAGACAAATATAATAAATGACAAAATAGAAAATTTTTTACAATCAACTTGTGATGAAAATTTTAATATTTTTTTTTTAGATCCACCTTTTATTGATAAAAATTTTATTCAAAATCTTTTTTTGATTAAAAGAAAAAAATTTTTTAGAAAAAAACACATTATAATTATTCACAGAGAAAAAAATACTGAAGATGATCTAAAAAAAACTATCGATATAATTTTGATTAAGCAATATGGAAGATCTAAAATAATTTTTGGTGTTTTTAACTAAGAATTTTCTTTGTAAAGTCTTTTACTTGCTCTACGGCAGGCTGATTAAAAGGATCAATTTTTATCAATTTTCCCACAATTACTGTTTCAAGAATAAAATATGAGAACAACTCTCCAATCAATTCTTCGCTTGAATTTAAAATATTAAACTCTCTGTATGGTATATTGTTTTTTTTTAGAGTTTTAATTAATGCTCTTTTTTGTGCCTCTTTAATATCACTAAGAGTTTTTTTATTTAAAAAATTTTTTGCTTTTATTAATTTTTTTGATTTTTCAGTTAAGCTAAAAATGTAAAATAGTTTATCTCTTGGGCCATCTAAATAAAGTTGTAATAAGCTATGGTGGTCTTTAGGCACATTAGATATCACGGGCAAAAAACCTTTTCCTTTTTTTCCTAAACTTTCTGCAATTAATTGCTGACACCAAAAAAGAAATTTTTCAATTTGAGGAGAATAATTTAAAAAAATAAGATTGCTTATATTTTGTGATTTAAGCAAGCTGGCAAGTTTAACAGTGCTGTCTTTTAAAAATAAAATTTTCTTTGTTTTTAAAAAATTTTGAATTTTTGATCTTAATTTATAAATGTTTAATCCCATTAAATAAGCAGGAATGACACCAACTTCAGAAAGAACTGAATATCTCCCACCTATATTCTTTTTATGCTCAACGTAAAATAAATTATACTTTTTTGATAAAGAAAATAATAAGTTATTTTTTTTCTCAGAGATTAGAATTATATTTTTTTTGTTTTTTTTTAATATATTTAGTAAAAAAAAATTAGATAGAGTTTCAATCGTATTTCCAGATTTAGAAATAATTAAAAAAAGTACTTCATTTAATTTTTGTGTCTTTTTAAAATCTAATAATTTTTTTGAGTCTAAATTGTCAAAAAAGAAAAATTTTTTTTTTATCTTTGGTTCTAAAAAACTATTTATTGCTTCAGCTCCTAAAATAGATCCACCCATGCCTATTATGGCAAAAGTTTTAAATTTTTTAAATTTTTTTAAATTTTTTATATCAAAATTAAATTTAAATTTTTTATTTAAAACATTTAAAGTTTTATAAGGGTTATTTATATCATCGTTAACTTCTTTGATTATTTTTTTAAAATCTTTAGATAGTATTTTTAAAAAATTTTTATTTAAATATTCTCTTTGAATGTTATTTTGAATTAGTAATTTTTTTTTTATCACTTACGAATTTTATTTAATATTGATTTTTCTATCGATGATGAATTACTTTTTGTTCCGCTCTCTATTTGCGGAGTATTCAAAATCTCTTTTATTCTATTTTTATCATTTGTATTCTTTTTTAATATCGATCCCGGCTCTGGTATTTCTTCAAAATTGGGAGGTATAACCAAAGGATTCTTTTTTTTTATTAAAAATTCATCAGTTGTTGCTGTTTTTTCATTTCTAAGGACTTTACCTGCCTCTGAAAGTCCTGAACAAGAATTTAAAGCAAACAAAGCTATCATTGGTAAAATTATTTTTTTCATCTATTCGTTGTTTATATAAAATCCTCTTATTATAAAGGCTATTATACCTAAAGTTATGAATATGTCTGCCACATTAAATGTAAACCAGTGAAAATCTTTATAATGTAAATCGATAAAATCTGGAACGGCATTGTAAGATAATCTATCATAATAATTGCCAAATGCTCCACCAATGATAACTGAGTAAATATATTTGTCTAATGACGTTGAAATAACAGCCATGTAAATCAAAACTAGAATTACGAAAGTAATTAGAGCTGAAACAAAATTATAAATCAAAATTGAATTGGTGCTAAGCAGTCCAAATCCAACTCCTGTGTTCCAAACCAAATCAAGATTTATAAAATTATTTAAAAAGTATGAGTTTTCATTGAGATTATCTATTATTTTAATTTTTGAAATTCTATCTAATATAAATATTAACAACACAAATATTAACAAATAAATATTTGTTTTATTAAATATAAATTTTATTTTACTTTTGATCTCATCAAATAAAGTCATTTATTTTTTTTCTGAAATTGCTTTTTCGCATCTAGTACATTTTTTTTCTAATATTTTCCAACATCTTGAGCATTTAGAGCCCGTTGTTTTCTTTACTTCTATTACAGTTTCTTTTTGATTTTCAGATTTTATTTTTTCTGCTTTTGATGTAATAAAATATTCCGCTAAGTCTAGGCCTTCTAATAAATCAAAATTATGCTGAGTTGTGGTTATCTTTATTTCTGCTTCTAAACTTGAACCTATTTCCTTACTAGATCTCTTTTCTTCTATAGCTATGTTGGCTTCTTGTTTTATTTTGAATAATTTTTCCCACTTATCACTAAGTTTATTATTTTCCCAACTTTTTGGAACTACTACAAAGCTTTGTTCGTGGACGCTATCATCTTTTTTGCTTATCAAACTGTATATCTCATCGGCAGTAAAAGCTAGAATTGGAGCAAACCATTTGAGAAGGCTTTCTAAAATTATATTAAGAACAATTACACAATCTTTTCTTTTTTTAGAATTTAAACTGTCACAATAAAGAACATCTTTTCTTATATCGAAATAAAATGATGATAAATCTAATGTGCAAAAATTTAGTAATTCTCTGGACAGTTTATGAAAATTATAATTTTTAAGATTGTCTTTTACACTTTTATCAATAACGTATAGTTTATGCAGAATATACTGTTCTAATTCATCGAATTTTTTAAAATCTAAATTATCAAAATCTTGTTTTTGATAATTATCTTTTAAATTTCCTAATATAAATCTAAATGTATTTCTTATTTTTCTGTAAGACTCAGCGTGTTGTGTTAAAATACTTTTGTCAATTCTTAGGTCTTCTGCATAATCAGAAGATGCAACCCATACTCTTAAAATATCTGCTCCATAGTTTTTTAAAATATCCTCTGGTGAAATTACATTTCCCATCGATTTAGACATTTTTAATCCTTTTCCATCAACTACAAAACCGTGAGAAAGAATACTTTCAAATGGAGCTCTTCCTCTTGTACCGCAAGATTCAAGTAATGAAGAGTGAAACCATCCTCTGTGTTGATCCGACCCCTCAAGATACATATCTGCTGGCCATTTTAAATCTTTTCTCTTTTCTAAAACAAAACTATGTGTTGAACCACTATCAAACCAGACTTCTACAATGTCGTTTAATTTTTCATAATCGTCAGGATTGTAATCGTTACCCAAAAACACTTTTGGGTCGTCTGTAAACCAGCAATCTGAACCTTGTTTTTCATAAATAGATGCAATTTGATCTATGACCTTTTGATCTCTTAAAGGCTCTCTAGTTTTTTTATTTATAAAAATAGGTAAAGGGACTCCCCAAACTCTTTGTCTTGATACGCACCAATCGGGTCTTCCTTCTACCATTGACAATAGCCTCTCTTTTCCTTTTTCAGGATAAAAAATAGTATCATTAATCGCTTTAATAGCTTTTTTTCTTAAATCTTTTTTTTGCATAGAAATAAACCATTGAGGTGTAGCCCTATAAATTAATGGAGCTTTAGACCTCCAAGAATGTGGGTAACTATGATTTAATTTACCATTTTTTAATAATTGATTTTGGTCTTTCAATTTTTCTATGACAATCGGATCTGCTTTAAAGATATGAGTATTGCTAAAATATGGAATTTCTTTTGTATATAGGCCAGCGCTATCTACAGTGTAAAGTGAAGGTATATTATTTTTTAGACACAAATTAAAATCATCAGGGCCGTGACTTGGAGCACAATGAACAATTCCTGTTCCTTGATCTAAATTAACAAACTGGGCATCCAACATAGGCACATCATAATTAAAACCCATTTTGGCAAAAGGATGAGAGCAAATAGTCCCTACAAAGTCTTTTCCTTTAAAAGTTTTTAAAATTTTATATTTTTCTATTTCACAATCTTTTATAATCGATTCAATTAGATTAGTTGCGACAACTATTTTTTTTTCTTTAAAATTATCTAGTTCACTTATTTCAATGACAGAGTATTCAATGCTGCTATTAAACGCTAATGCTTTATTTGCTGGAATTGTCCATGGTGTTGTTGTCCAGATAACAGCGCTAGTATCTTTTAAAAAATCTTGGTTAGATTCTTTTATTTTAAATGTAACATATATAGTGTTAGATGTGTGATCCTTATATTCAACTTCAGCATCAGCAAGTGCTGTTTTTTCAACTGTGGACCAGAAAACTGGTTTAAAGCCTTGATATAAACTTCCATCTAAAAGGAATTTACCTAACTCTCTAACTATTTGGGCTTCGGCCTCAAAACTCATCGTCGAATAATAATTCTGAAAATCTCCAACCACACCCAATCTCTTAAACTCTTTGATGTGTATTTCGATCCATTGTTTTGCAAATTCTCTACATTCTTCTCTAAAAATTTTTATTGGAACTTCATCTTTATTTTTTTTCTTTTTTTTGTACTGCTCTTCAATTTTCCACTCGATTGGCAGTCCATGGCAGTCCCACCCTGGTACATATATCGAGTCTTTCCCATTCATTTGATGAAAACGTATAATTATATCTTTTAATATTTTATTAAGAGCTGTGCCCATATGAATATGGCCATTGGCATATGGAGGCCCATCATGTAAAATAAACTTTTCTTTTCCTTTTGAATTTTTTCTAAGTTTTTCAAAAATTTTATTTTTTTCCCATTTTTCTAAAATTTGCGGTTCTTTGGTAGGCAAACTAGCTTTCATTGAAAAAGCAGTTTTAGGAAGTTGCAGGGTGTCTTTAGACATTATTATTTAGCTTTTTTTAAATCAATTTTTATTTGTTTTTTTAAATGCTCAAGATCTCTAAATTTTTTTTCCGGCCTTATGAATTTTCTAAAACTTACACTAATCACTTTATTATATAAGTTTTTATTAATTCCAAAGATATTTGTTTCCAATAATAAGTTTTTACCGTTAAATGTTGGTCTAAAGCCAATATTAGCAACACCTTTTTTACTAAATTTTGGTCCATTTACTCTTACAGCATAAACACCTAGACGAGGAATAATATAATCATTTAATTTTAAATTACATGTTGGAAAGCCTATTTTTCTTCCACGTTTTTTACCTTTAATTACTTTGCCTTCTATTTTCCATTCTCGATTTAAAAGTCTATTCACTTCTTGAATCTTCCCAGATGTAATTTTTTTTCTAATTATTGTGGATGAGATCGTCTTTTTATTTTTTTTATATGGTCTAATTATCAAACTTTTAAAATTATATAATTTTTCATATTTTTTAAGTGTTTGTATAGTTCCCTGTCTTTTAAAGCCAAATTTAAAATTTTTACTTACATATAACAACTTACATTTAGTTTTGTTATAAATTATTTTTTCAATAAATTGTTCTGCTGTAAGTGATGAAAATTTTTTATTGAATCTAATAATAATCAAAAAATCTATTTTGTATTTCTTAAGTTGATATTTTTTTTGTTCTAATGAATTTATTCTATGATTTTTAATTTTAGAATTAAAAAACATTACCGGTACTGGTTCAAATGTCATTACTCCAAAAGGTAATTTATTTTTTTTTGCTTTTCTCTTTGCCTCGTTTATTACTTTCTGATGGCCCAAATGTACGCCATCAAAATTTCCAATCGCAATTACACCCTTGTAGTGTTTTTTATCTAAATTTGCATTTTTATATATCTTCATTTTACCATTGAAGTTCTTTTTGAAAATAATTAGCTTTAACTTTATATTTGCTTAAAAGTTTTTCTAATTCTAAATTACTGCTAAATTCGTTGCGATGTACGCCGTTTGAAATAAACAGACAATCTTTATTTAAATTATTTGCTCCCTTAATGTCTGTTCTCAAATTATCTCCTATAGCTAAAACTTTTTCATTTGGCTTAAAGCACATTTTGTATATTTCTTTATGAGGTTTGCCATAATAAGTAACCTTTCCACCAAGTTCTTCAAAAATTTTAGCAATATAGCCTGCACAATATTCTTCTTTATCACCTCTATGAACAGTTAGGTCTGGATTTGTGCATACCAATTTTTTAGAAATATGTTTAATTAAAAAATCCCTATAATAATTTAGATTATTTTCATATTTGTCAAATAAGCCGGTGCATAAAATAAAATCACAATTATCAATATTTGTTTTATTGTCTTTTACTTTTTCAAAAACTGAAGTGTCTCTTGGAGGGCCCAAATGAAAAAATTTTTTTCCAAATTTATTTTGATTAATGGCGTGCATAGCTGCTTCACCTGATGTCATGACGTTGGAAAGATGCTGCTTGTTCATTTTCATCTTAAGTAAAAAATCAATGACTTTTGCACTAGGTCTTGGTGCATTAGATAAGAATACTATTTTTTTAGAATTTTTTTTTAATTGATCTATGCTCTCTATTGCTTTTTCGTTTAAACTTATGCCGTCATGTATTACACCCCACAAGTCTATCACGAACGTATCGTAAGCATTAAATATCTCTGATAAATGATTTAATTCTCTCAATTTTTCTACAATCTTCCTATATTTAGTACTATAATACCCTTTAAATTATAGTTTTTTGCCTTTTTTTAATGATTTTAACCCCTTGAAATCTTACTAAAACACACCATATCAGCCATACACAAAAATTTATAGGAGAAAATATATATGAAATTTAGACCTTTGCACGATCGTGTGCTTATAAAAGTATTAGACAGTGAGGAAAAAACTGCAGGTGGAATTATTATTCCAGACTCAGCAAAAGAAAAACCTCAAGAAGGTGAAGTTGTTGCTGTAGGACCTGGTTCAAAAAATGAAGACGGAAAACTATCGCCAATGGACGTAAAAGTGGGTGATATTGTTCTTTTTGGCAAATGGTCAGGAACCGAAGTAAAAATTGATAATAAAGAATACAGCATTATGAAAGAGTCGGACATAATGGGGATTTCAAAAAGTAAAAAATAAACTTTAAAGGAGAATAGAAATGGCAAAAATAATTAAATTTGACACTGATGCTAGAACAAGAATGCTTAAAGGTGTTAATACACTTGCTAACGCAGTAAAAGTGACACTAGGACCGAAGGGTCGTAATGTGGTTATGGATAAATCTTACGGTTCACCAAAAATTACTAAAGATGGTGTTTCGGTAGCTAAGGAAATAGAGCTAGAAGATAAGTTTGAGAATATGGGTGCTCAAATGGTGAAAGAAGTTGCTAGCAAAACTAATGATAACGCTGGTGATGGTACCACTACTGCCACTATCTTAGCACAAGCTATTGTAACCGAAGGACTAAAATATGTTACAGCTGGCATGAATCCTATGGATATAAAAAGAGGAATTGATAAAGCTGTTGAGCAAGTTATTGAAAAGTTAAAATCATCTTCTAAAAAAGTTAAAGCTAACGAAGAAGTTGCCCAGGTTGGGACTATTTCAGCAAATGGTGAAAAATCAATTGGCGATATGATTTCAAAAGCAATGCAAAAAGTTGGTAATGAAGGTGTAATTACAGTTGAGGAAGCAAAAGGTGTGGAAACTGAACTTGATGTTGTTGAAGGTATGCAATTTGATAGAGGTTATTTGTCTCCTTACTTTGTAACAAACACTGAGAAGATGACAACAGAGCTTGACAATCCTTTAGTTCTCTTAGTTGAGAAAAAATTAACTAACCTACAACCAATGGTTCCTCTTTTGGAGTCAGTGGTGCAAGCAAACCGACCATTGATGATTATTTCTGAAGATGTTGAGGGTGAGGCTTTAGCAACTTTAGTAGTAAATAAATTAAGAGGTGGTCTAAAAGTTGTGGCTGTTAAAGCTCCAGGTTTTGGTGACAGAAGAAAATCAATGTTAGAAGATATTGCTATATTAACTGGCGGACAAGTAATCTCAGAAGATCTTGGTATAAAATTAG
>Ga0213868_10002789_pt1 | contig 16595 bp, 10 predicted proteins | sample PICome_9_FD_160087 | JGI IMG/M metagenome (GOLD analysis project Ga0213868, IMG submission 160087) | Coastal seawater microbial communities near Pivers Island, North Carolina, United States - PICO127 | ecosystem: Environmental > Aquatic > Marine > Coastal | place: USA: North Carolina...
AAGCTCAGGATAGACTCGAAAAGGCGTTGAGGGAAGACGAGATAAAGGCGTTGAGGGAAGACGAGATAAAGGCGTTGAGGGAAGAAGTTGAATTAATTAAAGAATTACGTGTCAATGAAACTCAGGATATCCTCGAACTTCTTCATCGGCTGGAAGATGCTCATCGCATTTCCATCAAGATTGCACGAAAGATCCGGAAATTTCCGTTTTCCCTCTACTTCAAGGTTAGTAAACGATATCGGCGCATGGGCCGGAAAGTCATTCAGTCTGATGGGCTGCTTCACGAGACGATTGCGCGCGTGACGGGTCAGCAGGTCAGGCATTCTCCAGAGGAGCTCCTTGAAAAGTACACAGCCTGTAAAGGTGACTTTGACAGAGACTTTTATCTTCTCAAATACCCGGATGTGGCAGAGGCGGAGGTTGATCCTCTGAGGCACTATTTAGAAGCCGGGTGGAAAGAAGGCCGTGCACCAGCACCGTGGTTCGATTCTGAATATTATCTTGAAAGCAATCCGTGCCTGCGTAGAGAGAACGAGATCCCCTTTGTTCACTATATAAAACATGGGCGCCCAAACGGATCACCTTGTCGTCATCCCGGCGGCCACATGTTCAAGAATATTTCGGCTCTCTCAGAGGCCCCTGAAAAAGAAATCGCTGTCCAGCCGGAATGCACATTGACATCGGAGGATCTGGTCAAGGCATTGCGCACGGCTGGTGTTGAAAAGATCGGCAGTTATTTTCTGAGCTTCTCGCACAGTAATTGGCTGGATGAGATCGGCGGGACCGAGATTTGCATTCAAATCGAAGCCGAGGCTTGTCGGAAGCTCGACCTGCCCCATCTCAGCGTGTTTCCGGTCACCCGATTGAAAACCCTTGCTCCCCAGTCGGCATCAGAAGGATCGGTTCATGTTGGTGTCTTGCTCAACGAAGATCAGATCGGGGTTGCCGAGTATGGCACGATTTCCAAGGCGCTGGCAGCGCTGGCCGTCGCCGATATAACAGCCCAAACGACGATCCATCAGTTGTGCGGGCACCTGCCTGAGGCTGTTACCAAGGTCATTCAGTCGACGGGAACGCCGGCATGCCGAGTATTTCTGCATGACTATCTCCTGATTTGCGAGCAATGGAACCTGATGCGTAACGAAGTCGAATTTTGTGGTGGACCTGCACCCGAGTCAGGGGCCTGTAATGTTTGTCATTTCGGGAGCACCCGAAAAGAGCATTTGTCGCGTATGCGCAAGCTTTTTGAAGCACTGCGCGTCAAGCTTGTCGCGCCGTCGCAGGCGGCACTGGAGGTATGGGAAGGCGCAACCGATCTGCGCGGCGTTGAAGTCATGGTCATACCTCACATCGAGCTTGAGCAGCATTTGCGCTCTGAGATTAAGCCAATTCCTGATGATCGGGTCATTAAGATCGGGTTCGTGGGCGCGGCGGTTTTTAAAAAGGGCTGGGAGGCCTTCGAGGAACTGGTTCTTGCCTATGGCAAGGACCCTCGGTTTGAGTTTCACTATTTCGGAATGCACGAACCGCCACTTGCCCTTGTGCGTCATCCCGTCAGAGTCACCGCCCAAGAGCGTGATGCGATGTCAAAGGCCGTGGCAGCTGCCGACATGGATTTTATTGTGCACTTTGCGCCATGGCCGGAAACCTTCTCTCTCACCGCCTTTGAATCATTGGCCACTGGAGCCTTTGTGTTGACCAATCAAGTGTCCGGGAATGTTGCCGCCGTTGTCCGAGAGCGCGGCTGCGGGAAGGTTTTTACCTCCAGCGAAGAGCTAGTCCCGTGGATCGACAGTGATGATTTCAAAGAGGTTCTTCACAGATGCCGCCGGGATCGTGAGAAATACGAAATCGGGTCCCAATACAGCGATATGGCTGTGAACTCTCCAGTCCGGAGTATAAAATTATGAGTGTCCACGCCTATACTAGTTTCTCCTACAGCTACTTGAACCGCGCGCGGACTCTGGCTGAATCCTGTAAGCGCCATCACCCAGACTGGGTTCTGTGGGCTGTGATTACAGACAAGGAACCGGTGGGTTTCTCCTTCGACGTCGAGGCTGAAGATTTCGATCGCGTGATTTTCGCAGAGGACCTTTATGGCGACGAAACAGACAGCTGGCTGTTCAAGCATGACATCGTGGAGGCGTGCACCGCTGTAAAGGGGCGCGCCTTAAAACATCTTATGGCCGAACCGGATGCCACTTCTGTTATCTATTTTGATCCTGATATTGCGATCTTTAACCCGGTGACAACCGTATTGGAAGCTCTTGAAACCCATTCGATCGTATTGACCCCCCACCAGCTTGATCCTGACAAAACCATGCTGGCCGTCAAGGATAACGAAGTGACCTCGCTCGACTATGGGAGCTTCAACCTCGGTTTTCTGGCCGTCAAAAATGATGCAGAGGCGCGCCGGTTCGCCGACTGGTGGACCGAAAGACTAGACACACTGTGCTATGACCGTTTGGACCTCGGTATCTTTGTTGACCAGAAATGGTGCAATCTTGTTCCCTGCTTGTTCGAGAATGTCAAAGTACTGCGCGATCCGGGTTGCAACGTGGCCAGTTGGAACCTGAGTTGCCGCACTGTATCGATTGGGTCTGACGGAATAATCATGTGCAACGAGGTTCCACTCAAGTTCTTCCACTTTACCAAATTGGGCCCGACTGGCGATATCATGACTCAAAGATATGCCGCCACCAACTTTGAGGTCTACGAGCTGTGGGCGTGGTACAGATTCGAAGTCGGACGTCATACCGACCCTTCAATCCCCAAGGGCTGGTGGCACTATGGGAATTTTTCAGACGGTGAACTGATCCCGAAAGAGGCGAGAGAGCTGTACCGCGACCGCGACGACCTGCGTAAAATTTTCACGTCCCCGCGTTCGGATGGTTTTAAGGCTTGGTTGGCGGGTGAGACCGATATATTGGTCTAACAAAATTCCATCTCCCCATGAAAGCCTCTCCGAACACCTCACTCAAAAAGCAAATCCCCAGCAGTCAGTGAGTGTTTTTCTTGGTGGCAGCATATATTGAGGCTTGAATTTACAGGGCTCTCATACAGAGTGAATTCCATCTCCATCTAATATTACAGTTTTTGCCTGAATACCTATAATGACTATTACCCATACAAAAATACCAGGCGTATTGCTCATGAATTCACCTAAGTTCGGAGATGATAGAGGGTTTTTTTCTGAGGTGTATAAAGAAGATGTGTTGGCTGAATACGGTTTCAACGAAGTCTTTACGCAGGATAATCACGCGTATTCATCTGAAGCAGGCGTGTTGAGGGGGCTCCATTACCAAAGTCCTCCATTTGCCCAGGACAAGTTAGTTCGCGTTGTTCGCGGTTCTATCTATGATGTGGCTGTCGATATCCGACATGGCTCACCAACATTTGGCAAGTGGCTAGGAGTTGAGCTGTCTGCCAAGAACTGGAAACAACTGTTAGTGCCAAAAGGGTTTGCTCACGGCTACCTCACTTTGGAGCCTGATACCGAAGTGCTCTATAAGGTGACAAATCCCTATGCACCTGAGTGTGATCAAGGCATACTCTGGAATGATCCAGCCATCGGGATCGAATGGCCTATAGATGAAGCCCCAATTTTATCAGCTAAGGATGAGGTGCTGCCTCTGATGGCCGATGTATCCCTAGAATTTACTTTTTAACCAATGAGTGTCCCAACGATTATTGTAACAGGAGGTGCTGGATTTATCGGTTCAGCAGTTTGCCGCTATTTAGTTCAAAACGAAATAGCCCATGTGGTGAATGTGGATGTGTTAACATACGCAGCCAATCTGACATCCGTCGAGCCCGTGGCTGACTCACCTTTGTACTCATTTGTGCAAGCTGATATTTGCGACGCTGAAGCGATGAATGCAGTGTTTACAAAATATAAGCCAGACGGTGTGATGCATCTCGCTGCTGAGTCTCACGTTGATCGTTCGATCACTGGAGCTCAGGAGTTTATCCGCACCAATGTTGTTGGAACAGCAGTGCTCCTAGATGCCGCATTAGCGCATTGGCGTTCACTTACGCCAGAATTGGCGGAAGCATTCAAATTCTTGTTAGTTTCAACAGATGAAGTCTACGGCTCACTTGGTGCTGAAGGTTTGTTTGAAGAGGAGACTTCTTACGACCCATCCTCTCCATACTCTGCCTCCAAAGCTGCTTCAGACCATTTGGCGATTGCCTGGCATCGTACTTATGGATTGCCAATTGTTATCTCAAATTGCTCCAATAACTACGGGCCCTACCATTTCCCAGAGAAACTCATCCCGCTGATCATTCTCAACGCATTACACCACAAGGAACTTCCAGTCTATGGTGACGGTTCCAACGTTCGTGATTGGTTGTATGTGGATGATCACGCGAAGGCGCTATGGACTATTCTTAAAGATGGCCGTTTAGGTGAGAAATACAACGTGGGTGGTCGCAATGAGCGAACGAACCTCGAAGTAGTGAAGACCGTCTGTGGTCTACTCGATGAGATGGTAGACACAGCTCCTGAAGGTGGTCACGAGTCGCTCATTACCTATGTGACGGACCGTCCTGGGCATGATGCTCGATACGCGATTGATGCAACTAAACTAGAAAATGAGCTAGGCTGGAAAGCAGAGGAAAATTTCGACACAGGCATTGCCGCAACGGTAAAATGGTATCTTGAAAACGAGTCCTGGTGGAAACCAATCCTCGAGGATAAATACGCAGGCGAGCGTTTAGGTCTTTAATTTTATTATCATGCCAACGCCCATTAAGCTCCTCGTAATAGGGTATTCGGGGCAGCTAGCTAAATCTTTAGCTAGCCTTAAAAGTGCCCATCCTGGGCTCAATATAGTTTGTGTGGGTCGTCCAGAATTGGATCTATGTGATCCAAGTTCAATTGATGCAGTTTTTAAGAAAGAACAGCCAGATGTTGTGGTCAATGCCGCGGCATACACTGCTGTTGATAAGGCTGAATCTGAGGTTGACCGTGCTCGAGCAATCAACGCGGTCGGCGTGAAGCACCTAGCAGAGAGCTGCTTGGCTCATGGCGCGAAGCTGGTGCATATTTCGACTGATTATGTTTTCGACGGGCAAGGATCGGTTCCATTACTTGAAACTGACCCAGTCTCACCTATAGGTATTTATGGTCAAACCAAGCTCGAGGGAGAACAATTAGCCCTTTCCGTGTTACCTAGTACCGTAATCATCAGAACGAGTTGGGTTTATGGTGATGAAGGGAATACGGGAAATAATTTCGTCACAACCATGCTGCGTTTAGCCGAGTCTCGAGACACTCTTGGAGTAGTCGGCGATCAGTTTGGTCGCCCGACCTATGCCTCAGATCTGGCACAAGCTATTCTACAGATAGTCCCTCAGCTAGATGATGCTAGTGGCGGTGTTTACCATTTCTCTAATGATGGAGAAACCACCAGTTGGCACGGCTTCGCTGAAGAGATCTTTAAACAAGCAGCTAAAAGGGGGCTGAAGGCTCCCAAAGTATTAAATTCCATTACTACCGCTGAATACCCAACACCAGCAGCCAGACCAGCTTGGTCTGTTTTAAGCCTGACTAAAATTCAGGAGACTTTCTCAGTGAATATTCCATCCTGGAAGGATTCACTCAACACATACTTTAATAAACGATAAACACTCCCATGAGTACAACAACGAAACAGCGCAAAGGAATCATCTTGGCAGGTGGCTCAGGAACCCGTCTATACCCTGTGACGAAGGCAGTCAGTAAACAGCTTCTGCCAATCTATGATAAGCCGATGGTTTACTACCCGCTTTCTGTGCTGATGTTGGCGGGAATTCGAGAAGTTTTGATTATCACCACACCGCATGATCAAGATGCTTTCAAGACCCTTTTAGGAGATGGCTCAGAATTAGGAATGGATATTCAGTACACTGTGCAGGAGCATCCAAACGGTCTCGCTGAAGCATTTATCCTAGGCGAAGACTTTTTAAATGGAGCTCCAGTATGCCTTATTTTAGGTGACAACCTCTATTATGGTTACGGCCTATCAACAACTTTGAAAGAAGCCAGTGAAAGTGATGGCGGGGCATCCGTTTTTGCACTTCATGTGCACGATCCCGAGCGTTACGGCATTGTTGAAATGGATGAAAATCAGAACGCTATCTCTATTGAGGAGAAGCCTGATAATCCCAAATCAAGCTGGGCTGTCACCGGCCTCTACTTCTTTGATGAACGCGCGCCGGAGGTGGCAAAAAAAGTGAAGCCATCATCCCGTGGTGAAATCGAAATTACTGCGGTAATCGATTTCTATCTCAAGGAAGGATCACTGAAGGTAAATACAATGAGCCGTGGTATGGCTTGGTTTGATACCGGCACTCACGACTCGATGGTGGAAGCTATCGAATTTGTCCGCGCGATCGAAAACCGTACCGGTCAAAAAATTGCCTGCCTCGAAGAAATTGCTTGGGTTAATAAATGGATTGATGACTCAAAGCTTCTAGAGCATGCTGAGACCTATAATAAGTCACGTTATGGCGCATACCTTAAATCCTTAGTGTAAGTGGAGAAAGCTCGAAAGACCAATATTTTGAGATCTCTAAGAAGGACTATTGGATTGATAATGGCAGTGCAGGCAACTTTTTTATAGGAGATGATTTTTAGTTCCTTGCAGTTTGTTTTTCTATATCTTCCGATATGCTTTTTAGTGTATTTTTTTCTAGCGAAGAATAAGCTGTTTGTTGGAAGCAAAATGTGGCTCGTAGCAGCCAGCCTGTTTTTTTATGGCTATTGGAAAGTTGACTATTTAGTAATTATTCTAGCGTCGTTATTTTTAAATTTTGCGTTGGGCACAGCGTTATCTCAGTCAAGCGGCCGAGGTAATAACGTAAATAGGAAGATGAGCCTGATAATAGGCATTGTCCTCAATTTGATGTTGTTGGGCTACTTTAAGTATGCCAACTTTTTTGTTGAAAACGTCAACGCTATAACATCGCTCAGCTTAAGTTTACCAAACGTAGTTCTCCCTTTAGCTATTAGTTTTTTCACTTTCCAGCAAATAGCTTATCTGGTTGATAGCTATAAAGGGGAAACTAGTGAGTATGACCTGCTAAACTATATGTTGTTCGTGACATTTTTCCCTCAGTTGATAGCGGGACCCATAGTTCATCATCATGAAATGATGCAACAATTCAAATCACGGCGGAATCTATCTCCGAGGCTGAAAAACATCAGCGCTGCTGTTTTTATATTCAGTATAGGATTGTTTAAAAAAGTAGTCATTGCTGATACATTTTCAATTTGGGCTGATGCTGGATTCTCATATGAGACGGCCTTAACGTTCTACGATGCATGGTCCACTAGCTTGAGCTACACATTTCAGCTGTACTTTGATTTTAGTGGTTACTGTGACATGGCAATCGGCGCAGCTCTGCTTTTTAATATACGTTTACCGTTAAACTTTAACTCCCCGTATAAATCTTTTGATATACAAGACTTCTGGCGACGATGGCATATAACGCTGGGAAGATTTTTAAGGGATTATATCTACATTCCATTAGGTGGAAGTCGGAGGACAGAGTTTATCACATACAGTAACTTATTCGTTACCTTTCTCATTGGTGGTCTCTGGCATGGAGCTAGCTGGATGTTTGTAGTCTGGGGCGCTTTGCATGGGTTAGCTCTTGTTGTGCATCGGTTTTGGAAGAGTCTTGGAGGGAAGCTCCCGAAGTCAATTGCATGGCTAGTAACATTCTTATTCATTAATGTTACCTGGGTTTTCTTCAGAGCTGAGAAGTTTAGCGATGCTAAAAATGTGATATACGGAATGCTAAACCTAAATGAAGGGGGGATGGTTCCAACAGAAAAAATAGCTTGGCTAGGGGTTAATGCTGATCGTCTAATGAGTTTTTTGCCTGCCCATGCTGTGGGCGCAATATTACCACTATTCGCTATTTGTTTAACGTTTATCATCGTGACACGACAAAATGCGACAGAAATGATAGATCAGAAAATGACTGCATTTAAAATGATTTATGTGTCCTTGCTATTTACTGTTTCTATTTACGTGATGTCGGCTTCTTCGACATCAGTTTTCTTGTATTTCAATTTCTAAATCCGAAGCTAAATGCACTTACGAATTTTCGCAATACTCTCTCTCTTATTACTCTCAATCTTACCGGTGCTGAACGTTGTCTCCTCTGAGGAAGATTTTGACAGTTTGGAAGACGTTAAGGAATTGTACAGTACCGATGTTCTAGAGCGTCATTTCAACCGAGTTTTAATATCTACAGGTATAAGCACAAATTCAAAAAGTGTATTAATAGGAAAGGATGAGTGGCTTTTTCTTGGTGACGAATATGGTCAAACAGTCACAGTAAATAGGCTTGGTTCAAACTTGGATTCTGTAGAAAAATTATCAAACAAGATAGTTTCTATACAAGGTTTATGGGAAAGGCGTTATAAGGCAAAAGGAGTAAAAGAGTTTAAAATCATTGTCGGTCCAAATAAGAGCTCGATTTATCCTGAATTTCTACCTCAATGGGCAAAATCACCTGATTCCTCGATTTCTAAACACTTATATGGTAATAACATATATGTGAGTGTGATTGATGAGTTGATCGGTTTAAAGGGAGCTAAACTTCTTTATTATAGTCAGGACACTCATTGGAATTTCTATGGTGCTGGAGCTGCATTTAACTATTTCATTAAGAATTTAGAAACTGCAGATCAATTAAATGTTCCACCTATCGAATGGGGAGATGTTGTCGAATCTCACCCAAGGCAGGGTGGGGACTTGACTCCTTTTTTGAAAATTGCAGAGGATGTTAAAGATGTCTATTTATTGACTAAAATAAACAAGAGTGAGATTGAGCATGTTATTTATGACTTCAATAGCAACAAGGAAGTGTATCGCGGTCTTAATTCTCTTCACGGCAGTATGAATGACCGCTACCTGATAAAAACAGCCAGTGCATTAAATGATAAGAAAGTTCTCTGGCTTAGTGATTCTTTTGGAGATGCTTTAGCTCCCTACATGACAGCTACGTTCAGCACAGTGCTGAAGCAGCATTGGGAAGGGCTACTTGGTAATACAGGACTTGAGGAATTGATTGAAGAATGGAAGCCTGACTACGTGTTCTATACTATCGTGGAGAGGTCGTCTCTACACCCTCTGTTTTTAATGCCACCTAAACCCATCGTTCATGGAAATTTGGAGATTTTCTCCAAGATTGCACTGAGCCCGCCTGCGCTCCATGACGTGAGCCAAGCTGATGATGAGAAATATACAGTGCAAGGTAATGACCCGTTTTTGGTGTATGAACTTGATGCCGTCACTTCCGGGGAGGATGCGCATTATTTAAGTTTTCATCTAGACTGCGACGACTTTAAGGGGAGTGGCGTACCAGTTCAGGTTTTTTGGCGCCCAAAAGACGCAGATTTCAATGAAGTTGATAGCTTTAGTTTTAATGCCAGAAAAGGGGACAACCAAATAGCCATTCATGATTTAATTGATGTGAAAGACCTGTTTTCCATAAGGGTTGATTTGAAAGGTCAAATGAATGATTTGAGGTTCATCTTAAATGAGGTGAAGTTGGGAATTCCCGCAAAGTAGATTGAAATTTATTATTTGGTGTGAGCATGCAGAACTAGTTTATCCAATCTGAAAAAGGGATCTTCCTGACCCCCTTCTGATGACCTATCCCTTTGGTTGAACCTTTGGGATACGAGGACGGGGGCCGCTTTGCGGTTGAGGGTAGTGCACCCATTTATCAAAACCTAGATGGTCCGCAGTTGGGTGCCGAGTGGTTTGTTAGCGCTGGTTTCCAGATTTCCTGGTAAGAGGAAGAAGTGGCGATCGTTCAATCGACCGAGCTCTGGTAATGGGCTCGGTCGTTTTTTTGTGCGGCTTAGTCTGGGATTTTATTCAGCGTTTAGTAGGCATCTTTGTGCCATAGTTCGCTACCCTTTGCAGATCTTACCACGTTACTAATGAGGTGATGAACGTGGCCCTTGACAAGGCCGGCAAAGATATACCGCCACTCACTTTGAGGTCTGCGAGCTGTGGGCGTGGTACAGATTCGAAGTTGGTCGTCATACCGACCCTTCAATCCCCAAGGTCTGGTGGCACTATGGGAATTGTTCAGACGGCGAACTGATCCCGAAAAAGGCGAGAGAGCTATACCGCGACCGCGATGACCTGCTTAAAAGTTTTCACGTGCCCGCGTTCGGATGGTTTCAAGGCTTGGTTGGCAGGTGAAACCGATATTTTGGTCTAACAAGATTCTATCGCCCCGTGAAAGCATCTCGGAACACCTCACTCGAAAAAGCAAATTCCTAGCAATACCCTATTAGGATCTGAGGAAGTTCTTTATTGAGGGCCTCGGTCACAATCAATTCTATGGCTTGTTGCAAGGTGCCGGCTATCTCTATCAGGTTGCCAGGATGCTTAAGCGCCAAATACAATAATCCGGCCTATGAAGGTCTTTATTTGTAATTTCTTTTAAGTTAATATTTCCTAACAAATAATATTTGCCTTTTATGATTGCCTTCCCTCCTTCGTCTTAGTCATGATGCCATAGATGTTGTTTTTTTCATGCCCCCCCATCGGGCAAACACAGAGTGACGAGGAATACAACACCTCCCAGCACTCTGCTAGACAAACCAACAACAACAACAAACAACAAACAACAAACATGAAACTAACAACAACCATAAAACCAAACAAACTCGACTCGCCAAAAGCGGGGCGCTTTAACGTAGTCGCCAGCACTCTGGCGGCATCACTGATATGCACTGGCATTGTCTCTGCAGGGACAGTCCTCAGCGGAGGAAATAACACGGCCAACGGTGACAGCGCCGTAGTCGTTAGCGGTGCCGACCACAACGCCACCGGGAGGTTAAGTGTTGTTGTCACAGGGGCGCAGAATGATGCCACAGGGGCAGGCTCAGTCGTCATTGCCGGCTTCAAGCAGAAGAACGCTGGCTTTGACGCCGTCATCATTACCGGACAGGACAACACATCCGACGGAGGTGTTTTTCGATCTGCTATCGTCGCTGGTGAAAAGAATAAGTTGGCCGGTAATGCTAATAAAAGCTTCATCGGCGCAGGAGAAAACAACGTTATCAGCGGAGTGAATTCCGCTATCGTAGCGGGAACGAGCAACGTCATCGGAGCCAACGGCTTGAACTCCCAAGCGGGAGGTGTAAATGCCAGTGCTAACCACCCCAACTGCTTTGTATTCAATAGTGACGCTGCTAATCCACTGGAATCGACGGACGATGGGCAGTACCTCATTAATGCCCGAGTCGGGATCGGCACGAACGATCCTTCATTACTGAATACCGCTGTTCTCGCGGTACAAGGCAATGTTGGTAACATCTCCAGCACAACAATTGGAACTGCCGCAACGTTTGGGGGATCGTTTACTGGCCAATCCGCCAACGGTACAGCGACAGCTCCACAAGCAAGCGCAAATAACGACTTTATAGCAGCTTTTCGCGGCAGAGGCCATGATGGTCTGGTTTACCCGGGAACAAGAGCAGCGATGACGTTTCATTCCTCTCAACTCTGGTCGCCAACCAACAACGGCACCAACATTCGCTTCTCAACCACCGATAACAATACCGAGACACTCGATGAGCGTATGCGGATCACTCATGACGGTAGAGTCGGGATCGGCACGACGGACCCGACGAGGGCGAAGGTTGAGATCGTTGGCTCTGCGGGGCAATACCCCGGCCCCCTATGGTTTTACTCGGATAATGGAACGGGGAACTCTAACACTGCCGGTCCCTTTACAGGAGCTTCGCTATGGTGCAGTGGAGATGTCGTCGGGAGGGGATTTAGCAGCGTCTCGGACAAGCGCATCAAGCAGATCGAGGGGTGCTCCGACGCGGCGCGCGATCTCACGACGCTGCTGGGCATTGAGGTGACCGACTACTCCCATATCGACATCATTAGCAAAGGCACGGGCAAGCAGAAGAAGGTCATCGCCCAGCAGGTGGAAACCGTCTTCCCACAAGCTGTCAACCGGACCACAGACGCCGTGCCTGACATCTACAAGAAGGCTCCCATCGCAAATGGTTGGGTCGAATTCGCCACCGACTTGAAAGTCGGCGAGCGCGTGCGCCTGATCGGAGAGAAGGAAGAAGGCGTCCACGAGGTGCTCGAGGTGCGCGAGGGTGCCTTCCGCACCGCTTTCGAGCCCGCGAGCGAAGTGGTCTTCGTCTTCGGCCGCGAAGTCGACGATTTCCGCACCGTGGATTACGACGCCATCTCCATGCTCAATGTATCCGCCACCCAGGAAATCCATCGTAAGGTGGAAGCGCTCGAGGTTAAGAACACCGCCATGAGCGCCGAGCTTACCAAGCTGCGCGCCACCAACGAGGCACTGACCAAGAAGCTCGCTGCAGTTGATGCATTGACTGAGAAGCTCGCTCGCCTTGAGCAAGTAATCGGCCGTGACAATGGCGCCCAGCGTATCAGCACAGTCATTGACTTGAAAGCGTCGAACTAAAGGCACAGTAAAGAACGATCAATTTGATCCAACCAGCCCGCCCCGCCCTCACCGGCGGGGCGGGCTTTTTTTGTGCCTGCAGAGCATAAAGAGAAAGGGAAACAGACAGAAGCGTGATCACGCCTCCCCATCAGGATGGGGGGCGGGGGAGCGATGAACACTGCGAGGCACTGAGCTCACCCTTCCTCGGGCTTTTACTTTTGCTACTCATGATACCGGAAAGGCTTTATACTTGAGCGGCTCCGAGTGCCTTTTTTCTCGGGTGAGGGAACTTCCAAGGTTCTTTTTTAGATATTGCTTTGGTGACATTTTATCTGGCCTAATGCAGGTCTTAAAAAAGCAAGAGATGCAAGTTGACCAATCATGGTGAAGGTCTATTTTTCCATCATGCCTAATTACAAACGTTTCGTTATTCCCTTGTTAGCCCTCTCTGTGGCGGTGGTGCTGGTTGTTGTCTTCTACTCCCGCTTTTCCAAGGACGGAGCCACGCAGGCCGAAGGCGATACCAGCGAGCAAGATGCCCCGGCTGGTTCGGTGCGGTCATCGGTGCGGTCATCGGTCCGCAACAGCCAGCCCAACAGCCAGCCCAACAGCCAGCCCAACACCCAGCCCAACAATCAGTATAACAGCCAGCCCAACAGTCAGTATAATAGCCAGCAAGCGGCGATCGTTCTGCCTCCAGCCTCATCCTCAGAGTTTAAGTCCGATGTCGATCGCATCAATGCTCTTCCTGCCGGTTCGGCGGAGCGCGCTCGGCAGCTGGAAAGCCTTTCCCGCCGCTGGGCGGAGAACGATCCCGCTGGAGCGCTCGACTGGGCACTTTTACCAGGGCAGGATATCGGGGATCAGCGCACCATTCTGAGCGAAAGCCTAGCACACTGGGCACGCACCGATCCCGCCGCCGCCTATCAATATCTTCAAGGATCGAGCACCGATTCCTCATCATTGGAATATGCCTATAGCAGCCTACTAGGGCAATGGTCCAGTGACGACGGCGCTGCCGCCTGGGAAGCTTTTCAGGGCAAAGGAAGCGGCCTGAGCGATGTCCAAGTCCGCACGATGGTTCTGGAGAACTGGGCCGAGCAGGACGCCATCACGGTTAGCGCCGTAATTGCCGATGAACTGAGCCAGGGCCGTGACGAAGCGCACCTCGGCGGCATGGCGGTAAGGGCCTTATCGGAGCAGGATCTGCAGAGCGCCGTAGCATGGGTGGACTCCCTGCCTGAGGGGAGCGATGTAGGCGCCGCCGCGGAGGCGACGCTGGTAGGTATATGGGCAGCAGAGGACCCCAACGCTGCCGCCACCTGGTTGTTGGAACGGCCTCCCTCGGCGGCGCGCGACGCCGGCATCCAGAGCCTGGCTCTGAGCATAATGGCCTCCGATCCCGCCGCCGCCGTGGACTGGGCTGCGGATATGAATCCCGGCACCAAGCGCGATTGGGTGCTGCAACGAACAGTAAAGGGCTGGCTCCAACAGGACCTGGAGCAAGCCTCCGCGTTTCTCAATACACGCAATGAGTTCTCGGCGCGTGAGAAACAGGAAATGATTGAGGCAGCTCAGAAATGATTGAGGCAGCTCAGAATGCACAGACAGCCCAGCCCCCCCGCACGGAGCTGAAACAGTGAGCTAACCAGAATGTCAGCATAAAGTATACCCCTGTTCCATGGCATGAAGCAAATGCAGGGCGAAATACATGCGTCAAACGTCGCTTGAGCTAGCAGATGGACTAGTTGTTGGCCGCATTAGGCTTTAATCCTGAAATTAGCCGCTCTTTAGCTCGATTTTCACTTGCAGGGTGGGGGATGATGGCTATTTTTTCGCCCCTGTCTCGGCCGCACCGCAAGCGCTGATCTTGGCACTCTTTTTTATATCCTCTTCTATATTCTCAATTCCCCATTTTTCATTCTTAATTCTCAACTCAAAAAACCATGTCTACAGCAACAGAAGAACATACGCATACATTCCAAGCCGAGGTGCGTCAGCTCCTCGATATCGTCATTCACTCACTCTATACGGACAAAGAGATCTTTGTGCGTGAGCTGGTCTCCAACGCATCTGATGCGCTTGAGAAAATGAGACTGAAGCAGCTCACCGAAAAAGATGTTTTCCAGCCAGACCGTGAGCTGGGTATTGAAATCACGACCGACGAAGAAGCGAAGACACTGACGATCTCAGACAGTGGTATTGGCATGAACAATGAGGAGCTGGTCGAAAACCTCGGCACCATTGCTCATTCAGGCACCAAGGCATTCCTCGAGAAGATGAAGGAGCAGGGCGACTCAAACGCCGATGTCATCGGTCAGTTTGGTGTTGGTTTCTACTCGGCATTTATGGCCGCTGACAAAGTGGATGTTCACACTCATTCATGGGAGAACGGTAATGAAGGTCAAACATGGACGTCCGATGGCGCCAGTGGATACAGCATTACCGACAATGCAGAGGCCCAGCGCGGCTGCAGCATCGTTGTCCACCTCAAGGAGGACATGGAGGAATTCTGCCAGGATGCACGCATCAAGGCCATCCTTGAGAAATACTCCAATTTTGTCTCTTTTCCAATCACTCTCAATGGTGAGCACATCAACAAAGTGGAAGCCCTGTGGCTGAAAAGCAAAAAGGACATCAGCGAAGATGAATACAAGGAGTTCTACAAGTTCACCTCACACGCCTTTGATGATCCGCGTTACACCATGCACTTCAGTGCTGACGCGCCGCTTTCCATCAATGCGCTGCTATTCACACCGACAGAGAACACCGAGCAGTTTGGCATGGGCCAGATGGAGCCCGGCGTTTCTCTCTACTGCCGCAAGGTGCTCATCGACGCTAAGCCCGACAAGCTCCTGCCTGAGTGGCTGCGCTTCCTGAGAGGGGTCATCGACAGCGAAGACCTACCACTCAATATCTCCCGTGAATCCATGCAAGACAGCGCGCTGGTCCAGAAGCTCAACGGCCTGATTACCAAGCGTTATCTCAAGTTCCTCGAAAAAGAGGCCAAAAACAACACCGAGTCCTACGAGGAGTTCTACAAGAAGTTCTCCCGCTTCCTCAAGGAGGGTATTGCTACGAGCTACGAGCACCAGGCCCAGCTAGCTGGTTTGTTGCGCTTTGAGACATCGCTCAATGAGCCAGGTGAGATCACCAACTTCGCACAATATATTGATCGTGCAAAGGACGACCAGGAGAACATCTACTATCTCACAGGCATGTCACGAGAGGCGATCGAATCTGGGCCTTACCTAGAAGCCTTTAAAGCTAGGGGGCTTGAGGTTTGTTTCTTCACAGAGCCGGTTGACCAGTATGTCATGGAGGCACTTCCTGAGTTCAAGGGCAAGAAGCTCGTATCCGCAGATCGTGGTGAAATCGACCTCGAGGACGTTGTCACAGAGGGTGAAGAACTAGACAGCAAAAAGCGTAAAAAACTCATCGAATTCATTGAGAATGAGTTATCTGATAAATTTGATAAAGTCGAATCGTCAGGTCGTCTCGTTGATAGCCCAGTAGCAGCGCTGACACCGAAGGATGCTCCCAATGCTCAAATGAGATCAATGATGCAGGCTATGGGTCAGGATATGCCTTCAACCAAGGCCACACTGGAAATCAATCCGCGCCACGCCGTGATACACGGCTTAAGCAACCTGATGGAATCAGACAAGGAGACGGCAGGCCTGGTAGTGCAGCAGCTTGCTGACAATGCATTGCTTTCAGCAGGACTTCTGGACAACCCGCACAAGATGACCGCGCGCATGAACGTGCTTATCGAAAAGCTGGTTAAGTAAGTCCCAGCTTAAACCTAAGCTTTATAGCATATACTAGAAAACAATTACCGGAGGCCGTAGCCACAGCTAGATCAACAGATCTACTGGGTTGCGGCTTTCTTGTTTACCGCATCCTCAGTCCTTGGCAGCCCACACGGATAAAGACGGATAAAGATACAGCTCGAGATCAAATATCGCATTCTCAGGACCTTAAAATAGCCACCAAGCAATGCCACTGGCAATCAAGAGGGCTATTTCCGTGAAATCAGGCAAAATGCCGATTATGGACACATATACAGCCAAAACCCTATATTACAGGACCCTCATACACAACTTCGCACAATGTATGTAATACGTGGTTGTATT
>Ga0213868_10002792_pt1 | contig 16583 bp, 15 predicted proteins | sample PICome_9_FD_160087 | JGI IMG/M metagenome (GOLD analysis project Ga0213868, IMG submission 160087) | Coastal seawater microbial communities near Pivers Island, North Carolina, United States - PICO127 | ecosystem: Environmental > Aquatic > Marine > Coastal | place: USA: North Carolina...
AGGTTAATCGTACTGGTGTTTCTGACGCTGAATTGCGCCATATGGAAGGACAGCGATATATCGTTGGCCTCATTGAAACTCGTATGCAAAATGCACACAAAAACAAAGAGGTTAAGACATGAACGAAGAAACACAAGTAGAAGATTCTGGGGTAGTTACTGAAGGTGGAGACCCTTTACTGCAAACAGATGAGCAGGCTCGTCCAGATTGGCTGCCAGAAAAATTTAAAACAGCAGAGGATTTGCTAGCCTCATATACAAATCTTGAAGGAAAGCTTGGTCAAAAAGATGAAGACATTCGCAACGCTCTCATTGAAGAGTTAAGCAATGAGGCTTTTGCTAATCGCCCAGAAACTGCTGGCGACTACCAATTGCCGGAAACAATTGATGACGAAATGGCTACTGATAACGAGCTTCTTAAGTGGTGGTCTGAAACTGCATTTGAAAATGGATACAGCCAAGAGCAGTTTGAAGAAGGCATCAACATGTACGCTGAAGCTTTAAGTGCTGGTGAGCCTGATTATGATGCAGAAGTTTCTAAACTTGGTGACAATGCTGAAGCTAGGCAAGAAGCGGCTAGCTTGTTTGCTAATCAATTCTTTGAAGAGCAGCATCTTCCGGCTATTGAGCGTATGTGTGAAACAGCGGATGGCATTGAAGCACTTGAGTTTATGATGCAGTCAATGAAACAAGGTGGGCCATCTATTGATGGGCAAGCTGTTGCCACAGTTACCCAAGAACAACTCAATCAAATGATGTTAGATCCTCGGTATCATGATCCAGTTAAACGAGATCAAACATTTATTGCTGAAGTAGACGCTGGGTTCAAACGCCTTTATGGATAAAGAAATAGGCAGAGCTGGAAGAGTTAGCTTGATAAAAGCTACCCCTGATCACGCTAGGTTGATTGCTGACAGCCTTAGAATGCTTGACGCTAGAGAGTGCCTTATACACGGTTTGCAGCCGCTAGAGGCTCTTCTAGAGCCTTTTACGCAAGATAATCACAGAACCTATTCTATTAGGCATGATGATACTGTGATTGCTATGTGCGGTACAGTGCCTATTAGCAATGATATTGCTAGGGTTTGGATGCTCGGTACAGATGATATAAACAAAAATTGGGTTGGGTTCTTGCGAGGATGCAAACCAGCTATAGATATCTTGCAAAGTGACTATTCAATAATAGAAAACTTTGTACCAGAGGATCATACCGACACGGTAATGTGGCTTACATGGTGTGGTTTTGTGTTTGATGAAGAGCCATACAACTTCCATGGGCATAACATGATGCGTTTTGTGCGTTGCAGAAAACAAGAAAATAATGTTTATTATCTTAATCGGCCTGTAATGCATTGAGCGACCCATACGGATAATCGCATTGAAAGTGAAAAACAGACAACCGCAGTAAGTATATCAACCTTAATCCTATGAAGAGGACTGTAAAATGGCGAATACAATTGACACCGCCTTTATTAAACAGTTTGAATCAGAGGTTCACATGGCTTATCAGCGCATGGGTTCTAAACTGCGGAACACTGTGCGTACTGTATCAAGCGTCCGTGGGAACACTGTTCGATTCCAAAAAATCGGAACAGGCTCTGCTTCAACTAAATCACGAAACGGTATGGTAACTCCAATGGAGTTGGCACACACCAACGTAGAAGCAACAATGTCTGATTTCTATGCTGCCGAGTATATCGACAAGCTAGACGAACTGAAGACAAACATTGATGAGCGTCAAGCTGTAGCAAAATCTGCTGCTGCTGCCCTTGGTCGTAAGACTGATGAGATTCTTATCACTGCTATGGATGCTGGCGCAAACTCAACTCAAATTAGCGCAACTGGTGCTGCTCTTACAAAAGCAAATCTGTTGACTCTTTTTGAAACATTTGGTTCAGCTAACATCCCAGAAGATGGTGGGCGTTATCTTGCGATGCACCCTGCTGGTTACGCTGACTTGTTCAACATTACTGAGTTTGCTTCAAGTGACTTTGTTGGTGAGCAAAGCCTTCCTTTTGCTGGCGGCATGACAATGAAAGAATTTCTTGGTTTCAAGATTTTCTCTACATCAGCCGTTACTGCTGGTAAAAATATGGCGTATCACACATCATCTATTGGACTTGGTATCGGTGCAGACGTTACGACTGAACTGAACTATGTCCCAGAGCGTGTGTCACACCTTGCAACCTCAATGATGTCCATGGGTTCTATTGTTATTGATGACAATGGTATCTATGAAGTCCTTGACAACAACTAGGAGGATTAGACATGGCATATGCAGCATCTGGTCTTAATCGTCTTGCAGGGGCGTCTAATGGCAACCTGTGGTTTTATAGTACCGCAGACGCTATTGCTACTGTAAACACAGAAGGTTATTTTAATGACGCAGCAAACATGCTTAATGTTCGCGATGTTATTATTGTAGCTGACACAAACACACCAACAACAAGTTTTGTTAGTGTGCTTTCCAATACTGGTTCTGTTGTAGATGTATCTGATGGTACAGCTATAGCTGAAACAGACACCGACTAAAGGAGTAGGGGGGTCAAGGTATTAACTTACCCCCCTAACCATATATGGCAGTTACCAGTACAACAGCTAACTCACCAATAGATATTTGCGCTAGAGCGTTAATTCTTATTGGCGCAGATCCAATTACATCATTTGATGAGAATACAACTGAAGCACTTGTGGCTTCAAATATGTATGAAGATGTTGCTAGAGCTTCATTAGTAAATTCACGCTGGAGATTTGCGACAAATCAAGGGTTGTTAAATTTATTATCTGCCAAACCTACAGGTAGATACGACAGGGCGTATCAACTTCCGGCAGATTTATTAATGCTACATGCTGTTACAGTAGGTGATTTGCCTATTGAGTATCAAATATATGGTAATAAAGTTTTTGCTGATACAGACCCCGCCGACATTGTTGTGGCTGATTACACATTTAGAGCTAATGAGCAAGACTGGCCTTCATACTTTACAATAGCTGTTGAATATTCTTTGTCTGTAGTTTTTGCAACGTCTATTGCAAGAGACGCAACGCTTGCTGCTCTTATGAAAGAGCAGGCTAGAGAGTCAATGGCAAAGGCTAGAAGTCTTGACTCACAGCAGCAGACTTCAAGAAAACTTACTACTTCGAGGTTTATTGCTGAAAGGCGTAGCTAATGCCTAGAATATTGGTTCCGCTTACAAACTTTCAATTTGGTGAAGTAAGTCCGTCTTTGATTTCAAGGACAGATACAAAGGTGTATCCAAACGCAGCTAAAACTATTAATAATTTTTTGTTGCGTAATGAAGGCGGATTAGTAAAACGCTTTGGCAGCAAAAGAATATATGAGTACGAAACAACTTACGACTCAAGTAAGTCGCAGCAAATAAGACTTGTTCCATTTATATTCTCTGATGACGAGCGTTATATTGTTTCGCTTGAGGACGCAAAAATCAGGGTATTTCAAATTCATCCCACAACCGGAAATGTAGCTTTTTGTTTTGGCGCATCAGTAGATTCTAATTATAACGCATTACCTTTTACTGCCGATATTCTTCCTGAGTTAACATTTGCTCAATCTGGCGATGTTATGTTTATTGCACATCAAACTTTTATGACGCGTAAACTTGTACGCACAAGTTTAACTACTTTTGTTATAGAAACATTTTCTTTTGAAGATAGCGCAGATGGATACAGAAACAATCAACCATATTATTCTTTTCAACCGCTTGGCGTTACGCTGGACCCATCGGCCTCAAGTGGCAATGGGGTTACAGTCGTAACAAGCGCAGCTTATTTTGACACTAGCGGTACTGCAAGCGGTGGTGTTTATCCAGATTCAAAACACGTTGGCGTTACATTACGATATCATGATAACGAAATATATATAACTTCTGTTCAGTCATCAGTGCAGGCAATTGGAAACATACAAAATTCATTAACTGTTCGCCTTGATGTAGATGCGCTGGAAACTACAGATGGCCTTGCCGACATACAAGTTACCTTTGCTTTACATGGATTAAAAGTTGGGGATGTTTTTGTAGTAGCTTCAGCAGGTGCTGTTGGTGGAATAGCAAGAACTAATATAAACGGTACGCGAACTGTTGCAGAAGTAATTGATGAAAATGTTTTTGTATTTGCAGCAGGTGCAAATGCAAATGAATCTGTTGTTGGGGGCGGTTCTCCCAAGATAACCACGCATGCACCTACAACCGCTTGGTCTGAGCAATCATACTCTTCATTGCGCGGCTACCCAGCAGCGGTAGCGTTCCATGAAAATAGGCTGTGGTTTGGGGGTACTATTGCTCAACCAGATGGTTTATGGGGCAGCAAAAGTTCTGAATATTTTAATTTTGACGTTGGTGATGGACAGGATAATGATGCAATAGATCTTACTTTAAGCATTGGTGAGATAAACACTATAAGGCACATTATATCTAATCGTGATTTACAAGTTCTCACATCTACATCTGAGTTTTATATTCCAGCATTTTCAGAAAAACCTATTACACCTACTAACGCTCAAATAAAAAGACAAACTCCATACGGTTCAGAGTTTATGAGACCGTATTCTTTTGATGGTGCAACGATATATGTGCAGAGACATGGGTCTGTAATTAGAGAATTTGTTTATGACGATAGTGAGGGTGCTTATGTATCTAATTCTATAAGCCAGTTATCACCTCACTTAATAAAAAATGTAATACAAACAAGTGTTTTAAGAGGTGCTATCAATAGACCGGAATCTTATGCGTTTTTTATAAATACTGATGGCACTATAGCAGTGTTTACTTCAAACAGAAGTGAGCAACGTGCTGGATGGAGCCAGTTTACAACATCAGGTAAGTTCCATTCTATCTGCACAATTGATGAAAGAGTGTTTGTTCTTGGCCTTTATGATGTTGGAGATGGAACACAAAAATTTATTTTTTCAGAGTTTGATGTTTCTATGAACTTAGACTTCTCAAATAACTTTACAGGAACAGCAGGTGTCTTTGATGTTTCTTCACACTTTGAAAATGGCGCGGTTGTACAAGTTATTAATGGCACAGATTACATTGGTGAATTTACTGTAGCGGGTGGTAATGTTGATGTGTCTTCTGTTGCTTTAATAACAAGCGCAGAGATTGGTTATAAATTTGATGTTGTTGCAGAAACATTACCAATAGACGCACAGGTTGCTGGTGGGCCATTAACTGGTCAACCAAGATCTGTAAACAGAGTTGTGCTAGATTTGCTTAACACCTTATCTATAAGTGTAAACGATAAAGAACTTATTATACGCACTGTCCTTGATGACCTTAGTCTTGACAGGGTTGCGGTTGAGGGCAAGAAAGAGTTTAGGTTACTTGGTTACAGCAAAGACCCAACAATTAAAATTACACAAAAAGCACCATTGTCCTTACAGGTAAATGGTTTGATAGCAGAGGTGACATTCTAATGTTTCAATTCATAATGGCAGGTGCTTCAATTCTAGGTGCATACGCGACAATCCAAGCTGGAAAAAGCGCACAAGCTGCTGCAAATGCAGAAGCTGCACAGTTAGAGCAAGAAAAAAAACAAAACGAAGTTATTGCAGGTCAAAGACACACTGATCGTTTAGATCAGTATGACGCTGCAAGAGCAAACAATCTTGCTTGGTTTGCTTTTTCTGGCAGAGATGTTTCTGATAGGTCGGTAAAAGCATTTATGGATAAACAGCGCGAGGTTGCCTACACAGACGTTGCTAGATCCGATGCTCAAGGATATGCAGATAGCTCACAACTAGCTATGCAAGCTCAGGTAACAAGGATGCGAGGGGCAAACGCAAGGCGTTCTGCAAACATACAAGCACTATCAACACTATCATCAGGATTGTATCAATATAATACAGTAAAGAGTTAGCAGTATGGCAGTAATTAGAGAAAAGCAACAATTCCGCAATCAACGCATTGGTGTTGTGAAGATGGATACTGGTGCTGAAAATTATTATAACACTGTAGCTAATGCAGCCGACAATTTAACACAGATTGCTTTTAAAGAAGCTGGTAGGCAAGCTCAAGAAAAAGGTAAGGAAACTGCTGAAGCTGTTAAAACGCAGGCTTTGCGTACTATAAATCCAGAAACTGGAAAGCCAGAAGCTTACAATGTACCAGAAAAATTTGGCACAGTAGCGCAGGCATCATACGAAGAAGTTCTTGATCGCAGATTTATTAATGACGTTGATCAACAAATTAAAGACCGTGGGCGTGATTTATTTTTAAAATATCAAAACGATCCTCATGGTGTTGAAAAATATAGTCAATCAATGGAAGACTATGTTGCTCAGATGATTGAGCCTAAAAACAATGCAGGCATACTAAACGATAGATTTAAAAACATAATTAAAGATACAGGTGCAGCATTCATTGCCAGCACTAAGTTCAACCTTATGAGCAAGAGAGCAGCTATTGTTGCCGATCAGTTAAGGGCAGGGCTTGATCAAGACGCAATTAATGCAAGTGAAGAAATTGTATCGGTAATCCAAGCCGGAGACCCTTTAGATTATGAGGGCGGAGAAGCTACTAGAACAAGTCAGCTTATTGCTGAATCAGCTATTGCTGAAATGGATGCAGGTTTAGAATCTGGAATACTTACAGTTCCACAGCATAAAGCTAATGTTCAATCTATTTTAAAAGCACTTCCAGAAGGAATGCTTACAAATCGGATGAATTACAATTCTAGTTATGTTGATGATAATAATGTAACAAAACAAATGAACTCTAATGTTGGCATTCTTATAGAAAGTGCAATTGATACAGGCATTATTCCGGATAATTTACCTAAGTCCCTTGTGCCTCAAGTGCAAGCAATACTCGATTCAGATGGGTACAAAGAAAACAAAAAGTCTATACAGCAAAAGGTAGGAGACTTGCGCCTAGGTCTTGAACGGCGTGAGGCAGAAGTTAAGAAAAAAACACAAACGCAAATAAATAGAGACAACGTAGTCGATAAAAATTTTGTTGTTGATTCAACGGACGCGGGAATAAAAGATGCTGTTGACTTTCATATAGCTGGGCAAATTGATGGAATAGACCCAGAAAACCCTAACATGGTTCCTTATTTTTCTAGCGAAGAATCAACTAAAGAAGATGCTGTTTGGAAATTTTTTCTTGCTAAAAAAAATGTAATATCAACAGGTATGGAGTTGAGTTTAAAAAGACTTGCTAGACTTGAGCCAATGGAATCTCAAGAAATGAGAACACTTCTTAGCCATTACAACTATTTATCTAAAGTAAATATTGGAGGCTCTATTGTTAATAAAACATTAGATTCAACTTTATCAAAAGAAGATAACGCATTTTTACGCACTTTAAATGCTGTAACCATAGTTGGTGGTGCTGAAGACATTGTTTCTTTTGCAGCTAAATTAAAAGAAAATATGCAAAACACACCTCTTGTAAACAACACAATTAAATCTGTGTTTGATGCAGACGATAATGTTTCGGCTAAAGATGTTTTAACTTCTTATTTGCAAGAAGAATTTGGAACTGATTATGAAATGATTGAAACTGTAAGACCATATGCAAAACATTTAATTATGTCTGGCGTTAAAAAAGACGATTTAGATAATCATATAAATGAAATGTTTGAAACTTCATACATTGAAACAGATGGTGTTGTTGTTGATAGATACAATTCAAACAGCACTAAGTCTATGTTTGCGATAAAAAGAATATTGCCGGATAACGCAGAAAGACAAACTTTCTACAAAAACGCTACCGAGTTAGTGCAACAATTAAGCGGTGAAAATTTTGTCTTAGATGATAGGTATTTTGGAATTGATAGAAACAGACAAGTTAAACTTGTTCCAACAACAGCAAGTGCATTCCAACCTGATTCATTGCCTTTAGAATACAAGTTAGAAGATGATTTGTCAGAAGAGGGGTTTGTTACAAGAAACTCAGAACTAAAAACATTTCAATATATAGCTTATTATGTTGCTGATGATGGTCAACTTAGAATGATACCTAGTAAAACAGGTGGCCCAATACTTATTGGAACAGAGTTAGCTTATGATGATATTTTCAATATAAGAAAAGAAAGAGAACAAGACGAAATATATGATTCTAATGCAAAAACATTAAGAGCAATAGAAATAAACAGAGTAACCAAGGCTAGAATTAACAGAAATATTGAAGCTTTAAGTAATATAAAATCGCCATTTAAGGGTAAAAATTAATGCCGATTAATCCTTGGGAAAATACACAGCCGACTTTTATTGAGTCAGATGTAGCTGATAGGCAGCCCTTACAACGTGTAGAACAACCTGAGTTTTTTGCTGACACTATTCCGGCAGCACTTGGCTATCAATACGTTCCTATATTTAATGTTGTTAAAAACGCTGTTAATCATGGAACAGAGATTCAACAAGGGTACAACGCTCTTGATGATATGGGTGGTTATGAAGAATATAAACATCATCTTATGAACGCTGTAAGCGAAGATCACATGCAAGATCTTAAGATGCAATTAAACGAAAACAAAAAACGCAGACAAGTTTTAGCTGATTCATCATTTTGGGCAAATCTTGGTGCTGGTGTATTTGATCCAATTAACTTAGTAGCCTTACCATTTGGCGGTGTAGCGGCTACTGCTGGCAGACAGTTTTTGCGTACTGGTGTTGGCGTAGGTGTAACACAAGCTGGCTTAGAGGCCGCTCGTGCGCCGTTTGATCCGCTTTCAACGAAGACTGAAATAGCAATGAACATAGGTTCAGCTTTTGTTATTGGCGGTGCTATTGGAACTCTTGCGTCTATACCATCTAGACGCAGAGGTGCTGTAATAAAAAAGACAGAGGAAGATGTTTTTGAGTTTACAGAAGCTGTAAAAGATTTTACGGCTGAAGATGTTGCTTTGATTGGCACACGAGAGCAAAGGCCACTTGGCAAAAAAACTGTAAATGAAATTAATGACCTTGAGGTTAAAACTCCAAAGACTATTGAGGGTCTTCAAAAAGCATTAGAAGACAACAGGCGCAAACTCAATGCTAAAACAATAACTCTTAAAGAACATAATGCCGCAGAAGCTGCAATATCGAATGACATTGCCGCTGCCAAAACAAGATTGGGTGCAGCAAAGCAAGAACGGTTGTTACGCCGCGCAGAAGAAATACAAGGTTTAGAAAAACCAGAACCGTTTAATATGCCAAGCAATGTGTTTACTGATTCATGGCTCTATACAGGCGTATCAACAGGCATGAAGCGTATTTTGCGTAGTAAGGTGCCTCAAAGCGTAAAGCTTGCTACAATCAAGTTAGCAGGCGATAGCGGCATATTGTTAAAATTAAATCAATACGGCATGGCTACACCTAAGTCTGTATATCAATATGCACAAACTAGAAATGGTGAGTGGGTAAAAGCATACACTGATATGATGCGCCAATTTGGCGAGCATACTAAACGAGGTGGTTCTGTAGTAGTAGCTGATGTAAACCTATCAAACTTTGATGGTTCATTTTCTGCATATTTAAAAGAAGTAAATCGCAAATATATTAATGGCGATAAGCCAACAACCACTGCGGAAAAAGAATCTATTGAAGCATTAAAAGCTTTCTATAAAACATGGGAAGATAGGCTTAAAGAAGTTGGTATGCTTGGTGATGTTAAGCGTTTGCAGCGTAGTATTGTTGAAAAAGAACAACAGCTTATGGAAATACAAGACAAAATTGATGAGCTTGAATCTGCGTTTAATAACAAACAAAAACAAGGCGGAACGCCTAAACAGTTTGATTACTTGCAAAAATTAAAAGAACGCTATGATCGCAAAGAACAATCACTTCTTAATGATGAAACAAGTTTACAGTTTGCAAAAGACACAACAGTCACACCATCTGGTGAAGAATTTATGTTTCCTAGATATTGGAACAGAGATGCTATTAGGGAAAACAGGCAGCAGTTTGAAAAAATATTAGCAGATCATTTTGAAGAACATAATGTAATTTATGTAGCTAATGAATCTCAAGAGCGTCCTCTTTCTAATTTTATTGATATGTCTAATGAGCAGCTTGTATCTAAGCTAGGGCAAAATTTTAATGTTAGAAAAGTTGTAGATGGTTTTGAAGCTGTTCAAAAAATTAAAGAGCATCATCCTGATGGTGCGCTTGGCATGCATATGTATTTTGATAATGAGGCTGGCATTGTCTACATTGACAAGGCTGGTGCGTTTCGTAAGTACGGACGCTTTAAAGAAGCTTTGCTAGATAAAAAAGCTGCTTACGCAAAGAACGACACCTTTGGTGCTAAAAGTAATTTTAGCAATGAAGTGTATCATCACAATGCATTTATGTTGAATAATTCAGATGCATTTCGCTCATATAGAGACTATGCAGATTTTGTTTTGTTGCATGAGTTTCAACACGGAACTTTAAAACGTAAGTACAAAGAAGATAACGTAAGCTATGAGATGCGTGTAAATGAAGCTGCACTTGATTTTATGAAACAGCAGCATTTGCAAATGCGTAAAACATCACCACGTTTTGTTAGACAGGAGCTAGACAACAGCAGAGCCGCTGTTGAATTGCGAGCAAAAGAAGCTGTAGATAATATTTTAGATATGGCTAACACGGCAGATGATATGAATGCTTTCTATGGTGCTGGCAAATCTAAACACACACGCCACAGAACATTAGATATACCAAATGCAAAAGTATTAGATTACATACAGAATGATCCGCTGGCTGTTATGAGAGCGTACACACAAAGAGTTGCCCCGCAGTATGAGTTTGCAAAAATGTTTGGCGGCAAGTCTATAGAAGATGTTCTTGATGATGTAGAAGCAGACATGATTGTTAATGGCAATACTGTTAATGAAATAAACGCAACACGCAAAGACATATTGCATTTACACGACCGTGTAGTTGGCACAGTATTGCGTGAACCGCATTCATGGGATCAACGTACAGCTACAGTCCTCAGAGACTTTGCACAGCTTAACTATCTTGGTTCTGCTGGGTTTTCAACATTGCCTGATTTTGCAAAGATTATGATGGAGCATGAACTTGGTGATGTGTTCAAGTCTTTATTTAGCACAATCTCAGACTCAAGAATACGCCAAACATCAAAGGAAGCTGGGCTAAGTGGCGAAGCTATTGAGGTTCTGTCAGGCGATGTTCACATGCGTCTTATAGACGATGTAACTAACAATCCGTTTAATGAAGGCACTTACGACAAGTACATGAGCAAACTTAAGTGGGGCTTTTACCAAGCAAACTTACTTGCTCCTATGACTAACACTATGAAGAAGTTAGACGCTATTGTTAGAGGACATTCACTAATACAAATGTCTATGCGCCTTGCTGGTAGCGGTAAGAAAGCTACTAAGTTCGAGGTAGAGTATCTTGCTCGTTATGGCATTGATCAAGCAAAAGCTAAACGTATTCGTGAACTTGTTGATAACGGCACTATTGAACAAACAGATAAAGGTTTGTATTTACCGAACACAGAAAAATGGCCTAGACAGTACGAAGATTTAAAACTAGAGTTTCGTAGCTCGCTTAACAGCGGGATTATGAATACAATTTTAATGGGTACACCAGCAGATAAACCAAACATTGTTGATGGCGTTGTTTATGTCCCATACCGCATAGCTAAACAATTTGGCGGCAAAGAAGACCCTAAATACCGTGGCTACACACGAATAGAAAACGGATTGCTTGGTCTTCCATTCCAGTTCTACTCATACACATTAGCAGCGGTGAACAAAATTACAGCTTCATATGCTACAGGTCAGGCAAGAAACAGAGCAGTAGCATTAGCGGCATCTATGGGTTTAGCTTACATGGGCCTTGAGCTAAAGAACCCTGATTTTGTTATGGATGAAATGCCGCTATCAGACAAGATTGCTCGTTCTTTTGACATGTCTGGTATAGCTGCTTTGTATTCAGATAGTCTTTACACAGCAATGAATACTTCAATGGCTCTTGGTGGGCCTGATATTTCTATGGGTTTGCTGCAACCAAAATTTCCACAAGAAGAAAACATTGCTGATGCTTTTGTGGGTCTAGCAGGTGCTGGCCCAAGTTATGGTTTAGATGTTGGCAGAGGTGTCAAAGAATTTATTGACGGTAATTATGGTGAAGGCAGCAAGAAGTTAATTAGAGCATTGCCAACTGCAAGACTTTGGATGTGGAAAGATTTTATGAATGAAGCTAGTAATGCTTTTACAGCAAAACGTTACTAATTGTGCGTTGAGCATTTTGTTAAACAGGAGTAGGGTTTTGGCATGACAATAAATTTAGCTGATAACGTACCAAGAAATAGTTACGATCTTGCTGCTGGTGCCACGCAGCAAGTATTTACTGTTGATTTTGAATTTTTTGATGATGCTGATTTAAATGTATACATAGATGGCGTTCTAAAAACATTAACATCAGATTATCTTACAGCAGATAACAATGATGTTAGTGCTAGAACTGTACATACATCAGGCACAGATGGATTTATTCATTTTACAAGTTTGATTACAGGTGCTGCTGGTAATTCAAAAATTGTTATAACTCGTGAAATTGATATTGAACGAGTAACTGACTTTCCATCATCTGGCCCATTTGACATTGGCTCTTTAAACACAGGCTTAGATAGACTTACAGCTATTTCTGCCGACCTAAACGATGAAATTAAACGGTCAATACGCCTTGTAGATTATGACGAATCTGTATCATTAACTATACCAGAAGCTGCAACTAGAGCAGGTAAATTTATTGCATTTGATTCGACAGGCGCAGCAATTGCTTCTTCTCAAGGTTCTTGGCAAGGCAATTGGTCATCTGGGTATACATATGCACAAGGTGATCTTATTAAAGATACGTCTGATGGCAGTATTTATATTGCCAATACATCACACACTTCGTCTGGATCTCAACCAATATCATCAAATGCTGATGTTGCTAAATGGGATCAGTTAATTGATCTTACTTCTGTAACAACATCAGAAAATAATGCAGCTAGCAGCGCAACCGCTGCGGCTGGTAGTGCCACGGCTGCGGCAGCAAGCGCAACAGCGGCGGCATTTTCTGACGATTGGGCAGTCAAAACAGATGGCGTTGTTAATGATGGTGTAACAACAGATTACTCATCAAAAGCGTATGCCATTGGTGGTACTGGTGTAACGGATAGTTCTGGTAAAGGCCCAGCAAAAGACTGGGCTATTGAAACAACTGGTCAGGTAGATGGCACAGAGTATTCTGCTAAAGAGTATGCCGTTGGCACACAGACCAGAGGCACAACAGGATCAGCAAAAGATTGGGCTACTTATACTGCTGGCACAGTAAACGGCTCACAATACTCAGCTAAATATTGGGCAGAGCAAGCGGCTGCTAGTGCTGATAACGTAGATGATTTGTACCTTGGCCCCAAAAGCGCAGACCCAACAGTGGACAATGATGGTGATGCTTTAACTACTGGTGATTTGTATTTTAATACAAGTAGCAATGTTTTGAAGGTTTATGACGGATCAGCTTGGAATGACGCTGCTGTAGACACCAGTTCGTTTGCAACAAAAGGCTTTAGTATAGCTGTAGCGATTGCCTTATAGGAGTAACAAATGGCACAAGATTTTAGACGATATATGCTGCAAGGGGTCGGAACTGTAGCTGCTGACATTCCTGATGGTGGCAACTTTGATAGTTACGATACGCTGGTAGGCATTCACCTGACCAATATATTAACAAATGCAATTACAGTTGATGTTTATATTCAGCATACAATCAACGGTACACCTACCAACCATTACCTTATTAAAGGCGCACCCATTGCTGCTGGCGGGGCTTTGCAGTTGCTTGATGGCGGTGCAAAGATAGTAGTCCAAACTGGCGATAGATTGTGGGTAAAGTCAGACACTGCATCATCGTTGGATGTATGGGTATCCGCTGTTGACGCGATTAGCGCATAGGAGCAATTGATGGCTTACATAGGCAATCAACAGACACAAGGCTTTAGCAGCATCCCTGCCAAACAAGACTTGACTGGTGCTACTGGCACTAGCCTGACGCTATCTCACGCTGTAGCCAGTGCAGAAGGCATTGACCTGTTTATCAATAATGTCCGGCAAGAGCCAACCACAGCTTATTCTGTTGGTGCTGATGGCGTAACAGTAACGCTCACAGGCTCAGTGGTAGCCTCTGATGATATTTATGTTGTCTACAATTCACTGGCTTTGCAAACCACAGTAACGCCTGATGCGTCTGTAAGCACAGCCAAGATTATTGATGGCTCTGTTACTAGCGCAAAGCTAGATACCAACATCGACATTGCTGGAACATTAGATAGCACAGGCATTATTACTGCTGACGCTGGGATTAAGTTAGGCACTGGCACAGATATTCTAAATTCGTTTGAAGAGGGAACTTGGACACCAACTAATACCGCTGGTGTTACTCTTACCGTTTCAGCAAATCGTTATCAACGAATTGGAAATTTAGTTTTCATCAACGCTTTTATAAATTTCCCATCAAGTGTCGTTGCTTCTGGAGTAGTGCTTGGCGGTGTGCCTTATGCACCAGCGGGTAGTTTTTCTGTAGGTGCGTTCAATAATACCTCACAAATGTTATACGCTTATTTTGATGCGAATGGAATTTCCATACGAAATAGCGCTAACAATACACGTTCATTCGCAGAGGTAAGCGGTGGGTTCGTTGCTTTCCAAATTACTTACTATACAACCGCATAGGGGGCTGATATGGCTTTATCTAAAATAAAAGTTGCCTCTACAGATGGCTCAATCGGAAGCGAAGTTGGCTCTATTGTTCCTTGGGGCGGCGCATCTGCCCCAACAGGTTGGCTTGAGTGCGATGGCTCTGCTGTTTCAAGGACAACATACGCAGCTTTATTCACTGCTATCGCAACAACCTACGGTGCTGGGGATGGCTCAAGCACCTTTAATTTACCAGACATCCGTGGACGAACAATAGCTGGTAAAGACAACATGGGTGGCTCTGCGGCTAATAGACTGACATCAGGTTCAACGATTGATGGCTCAACTTTGGGTACGGCTGGCGGTGGTCAGACACACACACTTACAACAAGCGAGTTAGCTGCACACAATCACGCTACAACAGCAACATCTACCCAGCACGATGGCGGCAATGCTAGAAATGTTCTGGGTGCTTGGGATTTTGCGGGTACTGATGTTAACCCAAATGCGGGTAGTGGTTCAGCCCACGCGAATGTGCAGCCAACCATAGTTCTCAATTACATTATAAAAACATAGGTGTCGCATGGCTAAATGGACAATTATTGCCGAAGGAAACCAGATTTACAAAGACGGTGTCAGTTACACTGGACTTGATACAAGCTGGTTGCCCGAAGGTATTAGGGCAGTGCAGTCATCCAACGGCACTGAGGCTTTTATAGAATATGACAATCAACAAACAGGGGCAGCGGTTTCCGAACAAGTTTATGTTGCAGACATAACTCAAGAGAGTTGGTGGTCAAATGTTTCAACGGAATGGAATACAGCAAACGATGCTTATGAAGCAGATTTAGCAGCGCAGATAGCCGCAGTTGAAGCAAGACAAGGAGGTGGAGACTAATGCCCTATGTCGGCAAAAATCCTGTCAGTGGCGGGTTTCACAAATTAGGAAACCTTACTGCCTCTGCTACAGCAACCTACGCTTTGACGCTAGGTGGCGCAGCATACTTTCCTGAGACAGCTAATCAGCTTCTTGTTAGTTTGAATGGTGTGATCCAAGCCCCGCAAGACAGCTTCACAGTCAGCGGCAGCAACCTTGTATTCGACAGCGCACTTACATCGAACGACAGCATCGACTTTGTTGTAGCTTTGGGCGATGTGCTGGGTGTGGGCAGCGTTACTGATGGTGCTATTACTACGGCTAAGATTGGTAACAATGCTGTTACATCTGCAAAGCTGGCAACAACCATAGCTCCTACCAACCTAGAAACAACCGCTTCATCATTTAAAATGACTGACCTTAGTAGCAATGCGTTTTATCGCACTGGTACTTTTGTTCCGCATTGGTCATCTGGCAATGTTACTGTTCCATATGAAACTAATGTGTTTACGGATGCGTCATATGCAGTGCAAGCGGGGTCGTATCTTAGGATAGGAAATTTAGTTACTGCTAATATTAACTTGAAAATAGATTACTCTGCCACAGCATACGCTAATGGTGGGGCAACAGGTCAGCAATTAACTATTTATGGTTTGCCTTTTAAAGTAAAGAATGTGTCAACTTACACCCCTATGTCAGACAGTGTATATTTTAATTTAAGTGCGCAAGGTTGGGAAAAATATAATTTTGTAGGATACGGTTTTACAAATAATAAAATCCTAGTATTTAACTTCTCTAATACCAACGGTTCGGTAGGTCCTTTGAATACAAACCACGTTTTTCACGGCACACAGGCACATGATTCTCAAGTTATTGTGCAAATAACTTACGAAACTGACGAGGCATAGGAGACAGATATGGCACTTATAAAATTAAAACCGGCTGGTCTGCCTAGTGGTACTATATTGCAAGTTAAACAAAAGGTACAAGCAGGTCAGGAATCCCCTACCAATAATGAAACTTTTGAGGATATTACTGGTTTAACTTTGGATATTACGCCTACC
>Ga0213868_10002797_pt1 | contig 16568 bp, 15 predicted proteins | sample PICome_9_FD_160087 | JGI IMG/M metagenome (GOLD analysis project Ga0213868, IMG submission 160087) | Coastal seawater microbial communities near Pivers Island, North Carolina, United States - PICO127 | ecosystem: Environmental > Aquatic > Marine > Coastal | place: USA: North Carolina...
GATCTTTCATAGTGGAATTTTATCTGCACTCGGCAATCTGTGATGAGCGGGTGGCAATATTCGCCGCTGTTCCTCAGAGCCTTTTTAGGGTCGCAGTGAAAGCACTGAGGGGTGGCACTAAATCTCTTGCCTCTTGCCTCTTGCCTCTTGGGTTTGAGGTTGAGGAACAGGAATTACTGCATCCGGCTGCCAAGCTCTGATGGTCATGGCAGATTCGAACGCGTCCCCTCGCTCTAAGCGATCGAGACCCGATGCCGGAGCGCGGGTCGAGGCGTCTATGGCGCTGCTCGCCGAAGGGCGTCTAACGTACCCGGACTCGTTACCGATCACTGAACGACACGACGAACTCCTCGACTTGATTCGTTCCAATCAGGTGATGATCGTTGCCGGCGAAACCGGATCAGGTAAGAGCACACAAATTCCCAAATTGTGTTTGGAAGCCGGCCGTGGCGTCAGCGGACTGATCGGTCATACTCAGCCCCGTCGTGTGGCTGCTCGCTCGATAGCTGAACGGGTAGCGGAGGAACTTGGGTCATCGCTTGGTGACGATGTCGGCTACACGGTTCGCTTCACCGACAAGGTGAGTAAACGCACACTGGTCAAAGTGATGACCGATGGAATTCTGCTCGCCGAGATTCAGCGCGATCGCATGCTGCGGCGCTATGACACGCTGATCATCGACGAGGCCCACGAACGCAGCCTCAACATCGACTTCATCCTGGGCTACCTCAAGCAACTCCTCCCGAAGCGTCCGGACCTCCACGTGATTGTTACCTCCGCCACGATCGACACCGAACGATTCGCAGCGCACTTTTCCACTCCACCAGCGGACGACCCGAACGGCGATCCGATACCAGCGCCAATCGTTGCGGTAACAGGTCGAACCTTCCCGGTAGAGGTGCGATATCGGCCGTTTGGGCCTGACAATAAGGACGACCCCGAAGATCGGCGCGACCAAGTGCAGGCAGTGATAGACGCTGTCAACGAGCTAAGCGAGCTCGGCGATGGTGACGTGCTCGTGTTCCTTTCAGGCGAACGCGAAATTCATGACGTCGCTGGAGCAATGCGTCAGATTGACACTGCCGCATGGCGAGCCACTGATGTGCTTCCGTTGTACGCCCGACTGTCATCGGTGGAGCAACAGCGAGTGTTCAAAACGTCGAAACGGCGTCGCATCGTGCTATCTACAAATGTCGCCGAGACATCGCTCACCGTCCCCGGTGTGCGCTACGTCGTCGACGCTGGCACAGCACGTATCTCGCGATACAGCAAGCGCCTCAGGGTTCAACGCCTGCCGATTGAAGCGGTGTCGCAAGCTTCGGCCAACCAGCGATCAGGTCGTTGCGGACGTGTGGCCCCTGGTGTGGCCGTTCGGCTGTACGCGGAGGATGAGTTTGCCGAACGACCGGAGTTCACCGATCCCGAGATTCTTCGCACGAACTTGGCGTCAGTGATTCTGCAGATGACAGCCATTGGGTTAGGCGATGTAGCAATGTTTCCGTTCGTTGAGCCACCCGAACAATCAATGATTCGCAACGGGTACGCACTGCTTGACGAGTTGGCGGCAATCGAACCGGCGCAGCGCGACGAGCCTGAGAGGCGCCTCACCCGCATTGGTCGCGACCTTGCCAAGCTGCCAGTCGACCCTCGGCTTGGTCGAATGGTGCTTGAGGCGGACAAATTCGGATGCGTTCGGGAGGTGCTCGTTATCGCATCAGCGCTCTCGATTCAAGACCCCCGCGAGCGTCCGCAAGAGAAGATTGAGCAGGCCAATGAGTTCCACAACCGATTCAAGGTCGACGGGTCCGATCTGCTCTCGCTTGTGGCGCTGTGGGACTACCTGAGAAACCAGCAGCGCGTGCTTTCCGGCAACCAGTTCCGCCGTATGTGCCGCAAGGAGTACCTCAACTACCTGCGCGTTCGCGAATGGATGGACCTGTATAGCCAACTCCGGCGCGTCTCTGGCGAGTTGAAGATTCACTCCCACCGAACCCCTGAAGTAGAAAAGTCTCACCCAGATCACGTGCACCGCTCACTGCTCGCTGGCCTTCTGTCGCAGGTGGGTGTACTCGAGCGTGAGACGCGTGATTACCGGGGTGCTCGAGACGCCCGGTTTGTCATTGCTCGTGGGTCGGTTATCGGTCGCAAGCAGCCCAATTGGGTGATGGCAGCGGAGCTCGTGGAGACCAACCGCCTATACGCACGGCGCGTTGCCGCGATCGAACCTGAATGGATCGAACAGGGCGCTGCGCACCTCGTGAAGAGGTCACATAGCGATCCGCGCTGGGATGCCAAAGCGGGGCGGGCAGTCGTCACCGAACAGGTCACTTTGTTCGGCCTGCCCATCGTGTCTGACCGCAAGGTGGGCTATGACAAGATCGATATCGAGGCAGCGCGAGCCTGGTTTATCACGAAGGCGCTGGTCGAGGGGGAGTGGCGCACGCAGCAGAAGTTTGTGATCCGAAACCGAGAATTCCTTGATCAAGTTAGGGCAATGGCAGAGCGAGTCCGTCGCACAGAACTTCTCGACGACGCAATGCTGTTCGCCTTCTACGACGAACGTCTCGATGATGATGTTACTGACACCCGTCGTTTCGATCGATGGTGGAAGAGAGAGCGTCAGCGCAACCCTCGACTCCTCGATCTCACCGAAGAGGTCCTTGCTGGTCGTGAACATGGAGCAGGAATTCGGCTTGCCGACTTCCCTGATGTGTGGCGTCAAGGCGATATCACACTGCCGCTGACCTACCGGTACGCGCCAGGCGAACCACTCGACGGTGTTACCGTTCACGTTCCGCTCAGTGTGCTCAATCAGATTGAGCCATCTGGATTCGACTGGCAGATCGCTGGACACCGTCGCGAGGTCATAGCAATGTTGGTGCGCTCCGTTCCAAAACACATCCGTCGGGAACTGACGCCGATAGCTGAGACGATCCGTGCCACCATTGAAAGGGTCGCAGACTTTGAGCCGGGCTCGATGCCGCTTGTTCACGCAGTTGCAGTCGGACTTACTCGGGCGTCCGGAATCCGAGTCGATCCGTCGATGTTCAACACCGAGGTCCTCGACAACTTTCTCCGAATGAACTTTGTAGTCACCGATGAGAACGGGGAGGTCCGCGACGTCGGTACTGATTTGGCTGCGATCAAAGAACGCCGCGTCGGTGAGGCACGCGAATCGATTGCTGCCGCGGCGCCGATGGAGGAACGTCGTGGGATTGTGGTGTGGGACATCGGAGACCTCCCGCGCACGGTTCGGTCCGACGATCGTGCGCTTGACGTGGTGGGTTACCCGACGTTGCTCGACATTGGTGACAACGTTGCGCTGCGGGTCGTCACGAGCGCGGATGTACAGCGGCGGGCCATGCGCGGCGGCGTACGCCGCCTCCTTCTGCTCAATGCAGCGCCGAGTCGCAAGGCGGTCGAAGGACTGTTGACCAACGCGGGCAAGCTCGCGCTCAGTGCGGCCGGCGTATCGGTTGCTGGGCTCGCTGACGATTGCATTGCGGCGGCTGTTGACTACCTGCTCGAGGAGCATCTGGCACGCGGGGGAACGCTTCCCAGGAGCAAGGCCGAGTTCGAAGAGTTGTGTGCGCAGGTCGAACAAGACGCTCCGAGGTTGGCGCGAGATGCCCTCGTTCAGGCCGCTGCCGCTGCCGCTGCTACCGGCCCCGTGCACGCCAAGCTTGCTTCGTTGCGTGCCGCAGCGCTGCAACCATCGGTTGATGATGCCAACTTGCACCTCGGGCGGCTCGTTCGCCCTGGATTCGTTTTCCACGCTGGGCTCGATCGACTCCCAGAGATCGAGCGGTATGTCCGCTCGATCGATCACCGGCTTGACAATCTTGCTGGAGGTGTTGAACGCGACCGTCGTCGGATCGCCGAAGTTGTCCCGCTCGAGACGCGCTATGCGGCCTTACTCACTCGGCTGCCGGCAAGTGAGGTGACTTCGGAAGTGGCCGCAGTGGCGTGGCAGCTCGAAGAGCTCCGCGTGAGCTTGTTTGCGCAGCCGCTCGGAGCGAAAGGCCAACCCAGTCCGACGAAGCTCTCGAGGTCCCTCGACCGCTTCGGCGTGTGACTCAACCTGCGACACTCGGTTATGGATGAAAGCGAACTAGACGATCTCACCAGCGAAACCGTGGACCTATTACAGACACTGATCCGCAATGGTTGCGTCAACGACGGCACGCCTGAATCAGGCGAAGAAGTTCGCAATGCCGACGTGCTGCAGACGTTGATCGAGGGTCCTGGCGTCGAGGTCGAGCGTTTCGAGCCGACGTCAGGGCGTGTCTCAATTGTCGGGCGAATTAAAGGCTCAGACCCCGGAGCCAAAAGCCTCTGTTTGATGGGCCATACTGACGTGGTTCCGGTGAATCCCGACGGGTGGGATCGCGACCCGTTCGGTGGCGAGTTGATCGATGGTGAAGTGTGGGGGCGCGGCGCGGTCGACATGTTGAACCTGACAGCGTCGATGGCAGTTGCCTTCCGGGCGCTAGCGCGCGATGCGGCCGCAGGACGTTTCAAGCCGAAAGGTGACCTCATCTACTTTGGCGTCGCTGATGAAGAAGCGGGAAGTGTCCACGGTGCCAGGTGGATGGCAGAACATCAGCGCGATGCGATGTTTGCCGACTACGTTCTGACCGAAAACGGCGGTATCCACTCGGGGCCCGCCGATGCTCCGTACGTTGGTATCAACGTCGCAGAAAAGGGAGTTGCCTGGCGACGTTTGACCGTCCGCGGAACACCCGGTCATGGGTCGCGCCCATTTCGGGGTGACAACGCCCTGGTCAAGGCCGCCGGTGTGGTGCAGCGGCTGGCTGACTACCGGGCCAAGCCAAAATTCACTGAGTTGTGGCGTGAGCGGGTCTTGACCCTGGACCTTCCTCCTGACTTGGAACGACCCCTTCTCGATGAATCAGCGATTGACGAGTTCCTTAACAGCATGCCAGGGCCAGCAGTCGCGTCCTATCTCCATGCCTGCACCCACACGACATTTTCACCGAACCTGGTCGATGGCGGGGTAATGAAAACTAACACCGTGCCTGACACGGTGACGGTTGAGGTCGATATCCGCACGCTTCCCGGTGAGGATGAGTCAGACGTTGCGGCACATCTTCGCTCAGCCCTAGGGGACCTCGCTGACCACGTCGAGATCGAGCCGCTGATGAACGATGCAGCGTCGATCAGCAGAACTGACACGCCGCTCTGGGATTCATTGCAACGCGCAATTAACATTCCGTTTCCGACGGCGCGACTCACGCCACAGCTCGTGGTCGGCTTTACCGATTCGCGGATCTACCGCGAGCTTGGAGCAGTGTCCTACGGTGCTGGCCTCTTCAGTCCGTCACTCGATTCCAGTGAGTTCGGATCGCGCTTCCACGGCAACAATGAGCGCATTGATGTCGAATCACTGGCGCTGACCACACGGCTGTGGGATCACGTGGCTCGCGACTTACTGGAGAGATAGCGACGTGCTGCCTCGCGGGCGTCCGGGTCGGCCATGGCTGCTCCGAGAAGGTCAGCGTCGCTCCAGGCTCCCACCGTGGTCGCAACGTTTTCCAACGCCACGTTCACTTGACGTTTGGTGGCACGAACGACCGACGGTGCCTTGTTCGCAATCGTCGTAGCGAGTTCATCGACGGCAGCGTCCAAGTCGATGCGAGGGACTACCCGATTGACGAAGCCGATCGACCGTGCTTCCTCGGCACCGAAGGGTCGGCACGTCAACACGAGTTCGCGAGTCATCGCAGGGCCGATCTCACGGACAAGACGCGGGATGCCACCCCACGCCAGTGGAATTCCAAGATCAACCTCGGGAATTGCGAATTGGGTGTCTTCGGACGCGACACGCAGGTCGCAGACGCCGGCGAGAACAATTCCACCGCCGATGCACGGCCCTTTGATCGCAGCGATGCTGAGAGCTGACATGCGATCCATGGCCTCGGCCATGAGCCGACCGAGGTCAGCCTGCTCTCGTGCTGAGGTGCTGTTGGTGCCAGAGCCAGCGAACTCGCGAAGATCGAACCCTGACGAGAACGCTCGGCCCTGCCCGGTGACAATGACCACGACGGCATCGGTGGTGTCGAACCAAGCGGCCGCCTGAGCAATTTCTCTCAGAGGCACCGTTCCCAGCGGGTTGAGTTTGTCGGGCTGAGTGAGGGTCAATCGGCCGATACGGTCAGTGACTTCGGCGGTCAGTGTCGTTAATTCGTGCATTGATCAGATCGCTCGGTATCGACCCGGCTCGACCTCGGAAATTTCGCCACGTTGGAGCATGCGTTCGACATGCATTCTGGCGCTGCGCTCCTCGACTGAGTTCGCGAAGGAGTGTTCCACATGTGGCCGGTAGATGAATCGGTGTATGCGCATATCTTCGATGGATTTTGGCTCAGCGAGGAAGTCAAGCATTGCTTGATGGCGACGTCCAATCACCGCTGTGAAGGCGTCGATCATTTCGACGAAAGTGTCGCGTCCTTTGATGATGCCCTTGTGGTGGAACGTTACGTAGTAGTCGGCTTCCTCGTCGCGGACCTTGGTCAGGCTCGCCTCAAAGTCTTCGAGGTCACTCCACACGTCGCCGTAGTAGGGGCCGAAGCCGGTGAGGTCAATGTCGGAGAGAAAAAACACACCGTCCATCCGGAAACCACTGTGGCCGCGAGTGTGTCCCGGTAGGTGCACTGCGTCAACTTTGACGCCGCCACCGAGATCGAACACGTGGCCATCGGTAAAACCTTGCGCCTCGGGTCGTGGCGTGTAGTGGAACTCGTCTAAGACTATTTTCTCGAATGCTGCACGGGGTTGGCCCGAGAGACCGTAGACCTGCATCAGTCCGTCGAGGCTCTGCGCACCGATGACGTCGTCCTCGTGGATGTGGAGTGCGGCATCAGCAAACAGACCGTTACCTGCCATGTGGTCCTCGTGGCTGTGGGAGTTGATGACGGCATCAACCTCGACCGGTGCGCCACCGCGCTCGACCACAGATACCGACGGATCGATGATCACGGACTCGCTCGCGCCACGAACGAGCAGAGTGTTGCCCGACGGATACGCACCGTTGGCTTCTCCGACCAGCACGCTCACCGTGTCGGTCAATTGTCGTTCACCTTCGCCCCAGTCGATGATCACAGGGACTGACGTTAGTCATCCGGTCGCTGTGTCTTGAATTGTGCTGCCTGGCAGGAAATCAGTCGGGGGTGGCCTTGAGGTTGAGCGCTGCGGAGTTCATGCAGAATCGATCGCCAGTCGGTGCGGGACCATCAGGGAAGACATGGCCCAAGTGGGCGCCACAGCGGGCGCACACGGTCTCGGTTCGCGTCATCCCATGGGAGTAGTCGACTCGATTCTCGATGCTGTCACCTTTGAGCGGAGCGTAGAAACTGGGCCACCCGCAGCCCGCGTCGAACTTGGTGTCTGAGGAGAACAGCGCCACATCGCACACAACGCAGTGGTACACGCCATTGCGAGTTGTCTCCCAGTACTTGCCGGTGAACGGACGCTCAGTGCCTGCATGCTGGGTGATCTGGAACTGTTCGGCGGTGAGGCGTTCGCGTAGCTCGGCTTCGGTTGGCAACATGTCGGGGAGTTTGGGAGTCTCGGTGTCTTCAGCCATTGACATAGCCTGCCAACGCTGAGCCTCATTTTCGATGTTGGGCGACGAGTTTCGGATTTGTTTCTGATGGATGCCTTTCTCGCGAGGCTGATGTTGCTGCCTTCATGTCACGGCTCGTGCTTCACCTGGTGTCGGCTTGCAACGAGGGCGGCTAAGAGCTGCTGCTCGCAGCGCTTAGCTTCGGAGATAGCGGTAGTGGAGCTGCTCTGCCGACCACCAACTACTACCCGGTGACAAAACCTAATGACAGCGAATCAGCCACCGGCGACCGGGTCTCCGTCTCGGTTCGGGTTTAATCTCTGTAGCGAGCTGGCTATTCCATTGTCATTGAGCGCGAGCTAACGCTCAGTCGTGTTGGCCGGTCTGCTTCAAGAAGGTGAGTGAGTCCCAGGTGTCGATCCGTTTGGTGATTAGGTCATCGCGAACGCTGAACCACATAACGCCGGGAATCTCGATCTGCTTATCTTCGTATTTCGCTTCGAAGCGGTACCGGACTGCCAGTTCGGTGCACGAATCACGGCGCTGCTCAATCACATCGACGATCGAATATCGGCGATCGGCGAATGCGGCAAGGAAGTGCGGCAGGCGTCGGCGATATTCGACCCGGCCCAAACAGCTTGAACCCAACTCACTCAGGTGCTCGTTGCGAAATCCGTCAGAGACGTAGGACGCAATTGCGTCCGGGTCGCTGCGAGTAAATGCCTCGAGATACTCGCTAACCGCTGCGATTGCTGAACTCACGTCTCGCAACGTACATGGCGATGATTGGCGATCCAATGTGACGGTTTTAGCTCGGTGCGTGCGGGAGCAGTGACGAGAGAGCCGCCTCGGCAGAAGCAACGTCTGTGCGGTCCTCGTGAAGTAGGCGAGTGAGATTGCTCACCGACACGTAGCCGGCCTCGACGGCGCCACCGTCGGTGCTCCCTGGCAAGACGTTGACCTTTTCACCCCAGTTCATAACGACCCGGAATGCGTCTTCTTCGCCTTCGACTGGTTCGAGCTTCGCCTCGGTAACTGTCCTTGGAGGCAGCGTCCCGACGGTAGTGTGCCTCCACCCTAAGATTTCTCCGATTGGCCGTCCTGGCACGTTGATGTTTACGACGACTGGTTCGGTTGGCATATCGTCGACAAAGGCTTGAACGTAGGTGCGGGCGACATCGGCTGACGCTGCGAAAGACATCCCGCGCACGGCGTCATCCCAGGCTTGGCCTTCAATGCTGTATCCACTCACCGCCTGGCTGAAGGCGATGCCTGAGATATTGCCGTTGCGGGCAGTAAGTGCTGCGCCGACGGTACCCGAGTGATACGTCGCTCGTCCGACGTTGGCGCCTGGGTTTACTCCGGAGACCACCAGGTCAAATGGGCCGCCGAAAGCGCCGAGCCGCGCGAACATCACACAAAGAGCTGGTGCTCCGCTGACCGACCAGGTGTCATCAGCGGCGACGTTCGAGAGATTGACCCGGCGAATGACCGGAGTGATCAGATGGAGAGCGCCGAGGGCTGCCCCGGCTCCGGAGTACTCGGTGTTGGGGGCCGCCACGACGATTTCGTGTCCCCCAGTGAGGTCGCACATTGCGTTCGCCAGGGCATGGAGCCCTGGCGCGTCGATGCCGTCATCGTTCGTCACGAGAATTCTCATGCGCGCATCCTCGCACGCCGCAGCGTCGGGCGCTAAGCGGCTGGATTGATTTGGTCTGGGCGTTGACTTGACCAACTGAACAATGACAGGCCGAGCACGACGAACGCCATCCCAGCGATCTGAGGAGCGCGGACAGACTCGCCGAGAATCAAGAATCCCCAGAAGACCGACAGAGCCGGCTGGCCAGATTGCATGATGCTGATCGTCGCGACAGGGAGGTGGCGTTGAGCGAAGATGATCAGGCCGTGGGCAAGCATCCCAGTGACAAAGGTGAGCAGCGCAACGACAAACCAGCCTCGTGGGGAGAGTGAGAATAGTCCACCTCCGGCGATTGATACGGCGATGGGCCCGGCGGTGATGAGCCCCAGGGGCATCATGCACGCCATAAAGTCGAGGACGTCGACGCCGTGACTTCGAGCGCGTTTTGAGGTCAGCATGTAGCCGGTCCAGGTACCGATGACCATCACCATCAATAGGTCGCCGCCGAGTGTCGCTTCGCCTCCGTCGGGTCCGAACGCAAGAACGAGAATGATGCCGACAACGGAGATCAGGCCGAACTTTAAGGCGGACCAATTTGGCCGCTCGCCGAAGAACACAGCTCCGGCCGGTAGGAGGATAAGAGGCGTCAGCGTGGTGATGAACTCGGCATGAGCGATGCTGGTGCGCGTGATAGCGGTGAAGAAGACCGCGATGTTTGCGCCGAAGAACAAACCGGCAGGGAGCACTAGCTTCCAGGTCTGACGCGATGGCCATGGTCGCCCTGTCCGCTGCCGAATTAGGGCTACAACTACCCACCAGCCGACACCGGCGCCGACCATGCGCCAGAACGCAACAACGGAGCCGGTAGAGGCAGACCATTTGATCGCTGCGGAACTAATCGAAAAACTGAGGACCGCTAGCGCGACCGCCACGAAACCAATTGGGCGCGGACGCGCCGCTGCAGTGTTCACGGCGACGTTGTTACCAGTCGGGCAGGTCTAGCCAGGCGTCGGCCGCTGCCGGATCACCGACAATGTCGACTTCGCTGCGATCGAGCCGGCCCATCAGCACGAGCCAGATGTCGGCTGCGGGACCGCGGAGCGCAGCATCGCCCTTGTCGTGTACCGGCAGCATTCGATAAGAGCCGTTATCGGACCAGACCAGCCACTCTCCGCTCACGTCGGTGCAGTGCACGTGCAAGCTGGCCGAGGGCGGCGGTACGTCGGCCCGCGCCAGAATCCGGGGAAGACCCATTTCGAGATATTCGCCGATCCCGGTACTCGATAATTCTGGGTCGAGCATTGCCTCAAGCCCAGCCGCTGTCTGCGCATCCCAGCGGTGCATCGCCGTTTCCAGCGCTAAACGACGGCCCCAGACCCAGACCTTTTGTTCGAGCGGGAATGGATGCCACGTTTCGGCTTCCGGCCCGGCAGCGGCGAGCGCGTCGATCAGTGCCGTGGTGCCGTCCACGATCCACACGGCGAGGTTGTCATCGGGTCCAGGACTGAAGTTGGTATCCGTCGGAGGTTGGCTTCCGTGGATGATTGCGTGGGTGGCCCAACGGTGTACCGAACCCGTGTGTTCAACGAGTTGGCGCAGATCCCAATCGGGGCAAGCCGCAACCGGCGATCTGAGGTCGGCAGTGCGGATGACCGACGATATGAGGTCGACGTCGGCGCGAAGCTCCGTCGAGATGTGGTTACTGTCGGTGCTCATCTGGCTGACGGTAGCCTTTCTAGCATGAGTCCCCTCGAAGCGCTTTCCGGCGACAGTGGCGCTAGTCGCATCAGCGAACCGATTGTTACGGTCACGCCCGAAGCGCTGGAACATCTCACCGAACTCCGGAACAACGAAACCGACGGCGATCAGCTTGGTCTACGCCTCGGTATTGCGTCGACGGCCGGCGAAGATTTCCGCTACGACCTCTCCTTCGAAGAGTTTCTCACAGCGGCGTTCGACGACGAGGTGCGCACGCACGACGGTCTCAAGGTGATCATTCCCGGTAGTGATTTGGAGCTACTCACTGGTGCAACGCTCGATTACACTTCGACGCAGGGCCTAGTAATTCGCAATCCGAACAAGCCCGAAGCCCCAAATGTCGAGGGTCTAACTAACGACGATGAGCTCTCTGCGGAGATCGAGGCACTCGTAGCGGCTGAAGTAAACCCGGCGCTCGCGGCACATGGCGGTTTCGTCACCTACATCGGACATGACGGCGACGGGACAGCGTTCCTCACGATGGGTGGCGGCTGTCACGGCTGTTCGATGAGTAAAATGACGATGCTTGACGGTGTACAGACCATGCTTGTCGAGGCGTTACCCGCTGTCGAACGGGTCAAGGACCTCACCGATCACACCACCGGCGAAACCCCCTTCTACTCCTAAGGGCGGCTTTCCGCTACGTCCAAGACAATCTTGCCGACGTGGGTTTTGGCTTGAAACTCGATCTGTGCTTCACCGATCTCCCTGAGGGGATATGTTGCGGCGATTATTGGGCGAATTTGGCCGGATTCAATTCGATCGATGAGACGGTCGAAGATGCCGATGTCGAGAACTGTGCATCCGAAGAAGCTCAGGTCTTTCAAGTAAAGCGTACGCACGTCAAGTTCGATCATTGGCCCGGCAATTGCTCCTGACACCGCATAGCGCCCTCCAGGCCGGAGTAGCTCGAACAAGGATGGCAACGTCGGCCCCGCAACAGCATCGACGATGACGTCGACGCTGTTTGCACCGAGTTCACGGACGATGTTGGCACTGCGATCAACGGTGGCATCAGCGCCAAGCTCGACGAGTCGTTCGCGCTTAGCCGCACCTGTTACCGCAATGGTCCGAGCGCCATATGCCTTGGCCAGTTGTACGGCTGCTGATCCGACACCCCCCGATGCTCCGGTGACAAGAACGGTGTCGTCGGACTGCACGTTGGCACGCATCAACATGTTCTCGGCGGTCGAGTACGAACACGGGAAAGACGCCAGCTCGATGTCACTCAGCGAACTGTCGACCGGGTGTGCATGGCGCGCTGCGACTCGGGTGTACTCGGCGAAGCCGCCGTCGCACTCGGAGCCAAGAAACCACGGACTGGCTAAAGGCTGTCCCTGGGCTTCCCAGATGCATGGCTCGACGAGCACTCGCTCGCCAATGCGAGCCGGGTTGACGCCGATGCCTACCGCCACAATCCGACCACAGACGTCGATGCCCTGAATGCGAGGGAGTGACACAGCGTCGCCGGTCCACCCTGCATCATCGACGCCTCCGTCACTCTTCGAGTACCACCCGACACGCGTGTTGATGTCGGTGTTGTTGACGCCCGCCGCGCCCACGCGAATGAGGACATCGCTGGGTCCAGGAGCTGGAATTCGAAGGTCATCACGCCATTCGAGGCATTCGGGCCCACCGTGTGCAGTCAACACAACACCACTCATTTGACTCATGAGCTAGTTGCGGGCGGCGTGGCGAGCACTGAGCGTGTGACGAAGTCGGCGATGGCGGTCGTCTCCCAGCCCATCTGGTGCAAATCGAGCACCTCTCTCGGGTCGCTAGTGACGTTCCATGTGAAGAGCATCAACGTCGTGTCGCCATCGAGTGCGTCGAGAAGTGGTTCGATCAGCGCACACGCAAATGCGATCACTGGTTCCCCTTCGTGGCGTCGTTGAAGGAACCCCTGAGAGGATCGAAGGTGGACCGCAAGCGGACCGTGCTCAAGGCAGGCCTCAATCCAACTTTCATTCCATCGACAGAAGGAGCCGAGAGCGTCGCTTGTAGCGCCGCCGGATAAATCAAACAGTTCAGCCGCCCGTAAAGGAAGCTGTAGCACGAAGGCCTGAATGACATCGTCGACCGACGCAAAGTGGCGATATGCCGTTGCCGTGGAGACGCCGGCGAGCGATGCGACGTCAGTGAGCCTTATCGGCGGGGCGCCATGTTCGTGGACCCAGGTCTGGACTGCTCGGACCAGTCGCTCGCGGGTGCGTCGCGTATCGGCGCGCTCCGACGGCGCTCGCCCGGCAAGCGCAGCGAGGTCATCGCAGTCGTTGAGGTCGGTGCTCACCCAGTTGACGATATCCGGTGCGTATCCCTCGGTGTCTCTGAGATGAGAGCAGATTCTCATATACGCTTGACGCGATGACGACAGTCAGCGCGCAGTCCCATTCGATGACAACGCCGCGGGTCGCTGCGTTCGACCGTTGGATTCGAGGCAGGTTCGCCGATCTCAACACTGAGCTTGAAGCGCTATACGCGGATCAGCAGAATCGGTCCAACGTTTCAGGTGTTGGCAACGACCTAAAGCAGTGCCTGCATGATGAAGGACGGCAGCTGATCATTCCACTCATTGAGGAAGGCAACACCGATGAGGGATTTGACGTGACGTTCGAACTGCTCGGTAACGTCGGCTACTACATGGCCGCATGTCGGCGCCATGAGATCACCGAACCTGCACGCGAGCGGGTCTCTCCCCTCGTCGAGGCATCAACCCTCGCTCTCCATCTCGGCGCCAGCGTGGGCACCGTGCCCCGCTTCGTCACGAGCCACATGGAAACCTTTAATCGCGCCGTTAATGGGGTTTACCGTACGTTTACACGAGGGAGAGACGAAAAGATCTTTCTCGACTTCAACACGCGCTCGGCGTTCGCGTACATGCGCGCAGCTGATGCACTCGGTCGAATTCACCCGATGGGGGTGTCTCATCCTGCTGCAGGTGACTTGCTGCGTGACGCCAAGCTCGCGCTTGAAGATGCACTGGCGTTGAACACCGAACTCGGCACACTCCTTAATGTTGATGAATTTTTTTTCTCGGTACGCCCCTACTACAAGCCCTATCGGGTCGGTTCGACGGAATACCGCGGCGCCAACGCAGGCGACTTCGCGGCGTTCAACCAGATCGACATGTTGCTTGGGCTGTGCAGCCCGACAGACTTGGCATACAGCCAGGTCGTTGTTGAGAAGATCCCCTACCTGACGCCCGACGAACAGCGCCGCCTCCAGGACTCATTTCGTCATCCCAATATTCTCGATGGCTTGCTCGCTCAAATCAACCACAGCAATGAGAACTGGTTCCAGCGTCATGTCGCCACGTTCCTCGAGGTCTGCGAAGCACACGGGCGAGCCGCAGCACACCATCACGATGAGCTCGTTGTCGGGTTTATCAAAAGGCCATCCGAGAGAATTCCTGTTGAACATCTTGACGGAATTACGGCCAGCGGCCCGCCGCTAGAAGTCTTACTGCGTGCCCTCGAAGGCTTACGCGATCGCCGGCTCGCGCTCGATCGTGATGATTTCCCGACCAGGTATCACGACCTTGCGAGGCTGCGCGCCACGCTCCGCACATGATGGCGGTGCCGAGAAACTTCGTTGACTACGAGGGGATCTACCTGCTGAGTCACTCGATTGGGCTTCCCGTGCGCGGGGCGCGGGAGGCTGTCGCAGATTACTTCAAGGTATGGGAGTCCGACACGCCGCACGCATGGCCGCAGTGGCTTGGAGCGATCGATCACTTCAGAGAGACCTTGGGTCAGCTGATTGGTGGCCGCCCGGCGTCGATCTGCCCCCAGAGCAACGTGTCGAGCGCTTTGTCGAAGACTCTTGGGGCGCTCCGCCAGTCGTTTGATAATCCGACAATTCTGCTCACCGAAGAAGCGTTTCCGTCACTCGGCTACGTCTGCGAACACGCTGGCTATGAGGTGCGATACATCGGAGCGGATCTCGATGCGACTGATCCGGCAGTGTGGAGGTCAGCGCTTACTAGTGACGTCGACATTGTCCTGATCACGCATGTGCACTCCAACACGGGTGAACAGGTTGACGTTGCCGACATCGCCGGCATTGCCCGCAGGCAGGGCGTGATCTCGATTGTGGATGTCGCGCAATCAGTGGGTGTGCTTCCGGTCGACGTCGACGCCTGGGATATCGATGTTGTTGTGGGAAGTTGCGTCAAATGGCTGAGCGGCGGCCCGGGTGGAGGGTGGATGTGGGTCCGTCCCGACTTGATAGAGCGGTGCACGCCAGTCGATGTCGGTTGGTTTTCTCACGATGACCCATTTGAGTTCGACATTCATGACTTTCGCTACGCCGGTGACGCATTGCGATTCTGGGGTGGCACCCCCACGGTCTTGCCCTTCGTGATTGCACGGCACTCCATCGATGCGATCCGGCGCATCGGTGTCGACGTCATCCGGCGACATAATCTGGCGATGGTCGATCAGCTCGTCGACGCACTCGGTGACCGGGTCCTCAGTCCTGTTCGGCCGGATCGGCGCAGCGGCACGTGCATCATCCGGGCGGGCGACGGTGATGTTGAGATTCTGTCGAGGAAGGGCATCGCAGTGGACCAGCGGGGTGGTGCAATCAGAGCATCGCCACACATTCACACGAGCGAAAATGACATCGAGATACTCGTGGCAGCGCTGCTTGCGCGCCGTTGAGCTCCCTGCGCGCGGTCAGGTCGCGAGCAGATCGTGGGATTCGGGATGTCGGCGCATGTAGGCCGCTGCGTACGAGCATGTGGGTTGAACCCTGAGCTGCCGCGCTCGCGCATCGGCGACTACACCAGCCATCAGCCGAGCTGCAAAGTCTTTGCCGCGATGGGCAGGCGCGGTCTGGACATGCGGAATAGTCATCACGCCGTCTCTCACTCGGTAGGTGGCTGACCCGACGCACTCGCCGTTGAGGCGAAGTTCGTAACAGTGCCCGGTGCCATCGTCAACAACCTCGAGTTGCTCGTATTCACTCATGCAGCATTGTCGCACGACGGTCGACCTGACTCACAGCCACTGAGCGTTAGCTTCGGTGGGCTCAACCATTGGGTGCTTAACCTGTCGCTCTCGAGCAACACGCGCCGAAATAGATGCTTGACCAATCGAAGATTTAAGCGCGCGACCTCCTCGTTGGGCTGAATTAGCATGAGCCGCCCCGGCTGTCGGGGTAAATCACGGTCCTTTATCATCGAGGATGTCACTCCCTTTGATGGCGAACTCCTTGCGCCTGAACATGTCCTAAGCGCAAAACATAAAGTCCTCGGAGAGTTGTGCGTTCACCCTCCACGCATGTCCGTCGGAGTAAGCCACCCTGGTGGTCGCGCCAAATGTGTTGCCGATGTCTGCCCTGGTGTTGCTGGTCATCGTTGGTGCGGGTCTGCCGGGAAGTCGAAGCTGATGCTTAGAAATACTGCCTGTGCGTCAGACCGTGATGAAACCTTTGAGTTGCCCGGTGGCTGCGTCCTGCGTCGGCACCTTGGATTCTCGATAAACCCTGCGCAGTGTCTCAGTGATGATCTCGGTTTGAAGGTCGAGAAGATAGTTGGAGCGCTCGGCGATGACCGGAAATGTGGAGCGGACCTATGGCGGCGAC
>Ga0213868_10002798_pt1 | contig 16565 bp, 15 predicted proteins | sample PICome_9_FD_160087 | JGI IMG/M metagenome (GOLD analysis project Ga0213868, IMG submission 160087) | Coastal seawater microbial communities near Pivers Island, North Carolina, United States - PICO127 | ecosystem: Environmental > Aquatic > Marine > Coastal | place: USA: North Carolina...
AAGAGTTCGAGTTTAAGTAAGACCAAGAACGAGGAACCACGAACAGCCGCAACGCGGCTAACTAGCAACTAGAACTCTCAACTCGAACTGCCGCTCTGCGGCCTATTCTTCATCGCCCGTTGGGGCTCACATTACTTGCATTAGATACTCAAACAACGGCGTAGCCGTTAACCAACTCGAACTCGAACTGTCGCCAAGCGACTCCAACTCGAACTAAAATTTCAAACAAATTTTCCCATGAAAGGCATAATCTTAGCGGGTGGGTCAGGAACACGTTTGCACCCCTTAACGGAGGCGGTTAGTAAGCAGATGTTGCCAGTCTATGATAAGCCGATGATTTATTATCCGCTGTCCGTGCTCATGTTAGCTGGCATTCGGCAGATTCTGATTATCAGCACACCACATGATCTCCCTCTGTTCAAAAAATTGCTGGGTGATGGGACAAGATGGGGAGTTCATTTTGAGTATATCGAACAGCCAAGCCCGGATGGCTTGCCGCAGGCCTTTATTCTGGGTGAGGATTTTATAGGTGATGATGATGTCGCACTGATTCTTGGCGATAATATGTTTTTCGGGCACCAGTTTGTACCGAAGTTACAAGAAGCCTGTAATCAGCCTGGGGCAACTGTTTTTACTTATCCAGTGAGAGATCCTAAACGCTACGGTATTGTTGAGTTTGATGAAAATCATCAAGCTGTTTCACTTGAAGAAAAACCGGAAGCGCCAAAGTCGAATAATGCGGTAACAGGTCTCTATTTTCTCGATAATAAAGTGATTGAAATTGCCAAAAACCTCAAACCCTCTGCTAGGGGGGAATTAGAAATCCTTGACGTTGTCCGTCCCTACCTTGAACAAGGCGCACTTCATGTGCAAGAACTAGGGCGCGGCTTTGCCTGGTTGGACACAGGCACCCACGATAGCCTTTTGGAAGCATCTCATTTCGTGCAAACGATCGAAAAACGCCAAGGCTGGAAGATCGCCTGCCTCGAGGAAATAGCCCTATCTAATAGTTGGCTTACTCCCGAGCAAGTTCTTCAGTCAGCTGACAAAATGGGCAATTCGACGTATGCCGAATATTTGAGATCTCTTTGAGATAATTTAAGTTGAGAGTTTAAGTATAAGAGAAAACTTCCGCGGAATGCTGATCTTCCATATACTAACTTCTACTGCCGCGTAGCAGCTATTTTCCATCTGCAATTCGCACTTAAACTTCAACTGCTGCAAAGCAGTCATCTGTCATCAGCCGCGTAGCGGCAACCAAGGACCAAAAACAAAGAACAAAGAACAAAGAACTAAGAACAGCCACTATGTGGTCCACTTAAACTAGCCGCCCTGCGACCGACTTAAACCTAAAATCACAGATTTTCTCATGCCATCTCCCAACTACGGTCTCCAATCTTCATCACCGCTCGCGGTGACGGTCTATTCTCCAGAGTCACCTCTGCAAAATCCGCTAAAACTCATCCGAGATATATTCTCTGACATTTGGCGAACCAGAGAGCTTATCGGTATGCTATTCATGCGTGATCTCAAGGCTGCTTACAGGCAGACTTACTTGGGTTATATTTGGATACTCCTCCCTGCGATCGCTACCACAGCAGTATGGTATTACATGACGAACCAAGGGTTGATCAATGTGGGGAAAACCCCTATTCCTTATCCTGCTTTTGTCATGATTGGCCAAATTATCTGGGGCACCTTTACCGCTGCTTTTGGTGCCCCACAATTAGGATTCAACGGGGGTAGTGCCGTATTCATGAAACTTAAGGTTCCACCAGAGGCTTTTATTGCTAATGCTTGCGCAAAAATAGTTTTTGACCTTCTCGTCAAAACCTTACTTATCGTTGCAATCTTCGTCATTTTTTGGACGGAACTTACACTTTCCTGGACGGTTCTTCTGGTTCCAGTTGGTCTCCTGACCACCATGCTTTTCGGGGTTTCGCTGGGCCTGTTTATGGTACCCGTAGGCTCTCTTTACACCGATGTCGGCCGCATTGTCACCATGGCTATGCCTTTCCTGATGTATACCACCCCGGTGATCTTCCCCTCGGCCGATGGCGATGGCCTAGCGGCTACGCTGATGCGATGGAACCCACTTAGCCCACTCATTGAGGTGACGCGCTGCTGGCTAACACAAGGCGCAGCTGATCCCGGCCAAGTCTTTGGTCTGCTCATCCTGATCCCCATCTCACTGATCATTGGCATCATCGGACTCGTCCTACTCCGCATCGCCATGCCCCATTTGGTAGTAAGGATGGGGATGTAGCCGCGCGAAGCCCCGGCCTTCGCCAGAAGATAGAGATCAGATGTCGGAATTCAGAGATCAGAAGTCGTTCAATATGCAGATCAAGTCAGCCAAAGAACTTGAGGTTTACAAAAAGGCCTGCCTCCTCGCGATGGAGATCTTTAAGCTATCCAGAAATTTTCCAGTAGAAGAAAAATATGCTTTCACGAGCCAGATTCGCCGCTCTTCTCGTTCCATCAGTATGAACCTCCGCGAGGCTTGGGCGAAACGCAGATATGAAGCGCATTTCATTAGTAAACTCACAGATTGTGATGGGGAAAACTCTGAAACCGATACCTCCCTTGATTTTGCTCATGATTGCGGATACATCACCTCTGACCAGCACGAGTATCTGACCTCCCTATGCGCCGAAATCGGCCGTATGCTCGGCTCAATACTCCGCAATTCGACTCCCTTCCTCATCTCCGCCAACTGACCACTGACCTCCGACCTCTTCCCAATTGTCTCTCTCGACCTCTTCCCTTATGTCTTCCTCTTCCCCGACCTCCGATCTCCGATCTCCGACCTCTTCGAGCGATAGCGACTCCGATGTCCTCATCAAGGTCAACAACGTCTCCAAAAAGTTTTGCAGAGATTTTAAAAAGTCTCTCTGGTATGGATTGAAGGACACCGCCACTGATATCTTTCGCCTTGGTAGGGCGCAAGATTCGGATCGTAATTCTGCCTCGCTTCGCCCGAGCGAGTTTTGGGCTAATCAGAACGTCTCTTTTGAAGTCAAGCGGGGTGAGTGCCTCGGTCTCATCGGTCACAATGGTGCAGGAAAAACCACCCTGTTGAAAATGCTCAATGGCCTGATCAAGCCGGATACAGGAAGTATCGAAATGCGTGGCCGGATTGGAGCCCTAATTGCCCTTGGAGCTGGTTTTAATCCGATCCTTACCGGTCGTGAAAACATCTACGTCAACGGATTAATCCTAGGATTTCATAAAGAGGAAATCGACGCCAAGCTTGATGATATCATCGCATTCGCTGAGGTCGAGGATGCGATTGATGCGCCCATCCGCACCTACTCCTCTGGTATGCAAGTCCGTCTCGGTTTTTCCGTGGCAGCTTTTATGAACCCCGACATTCTTATAATCGATGAAGTGCTTGCAGTAGGTGATATGCGCTTCCGGAAAAAGTGCCAAGGTTTTATCAAGCGCCTGCAGGCCAATGGAACTGCGGTGATACTCGTTTCGCACGGCATGGGGCAGATTATGATGCTTTGTGAAAATGCGGTTGTCATGGACCATGGGCGTCCTGTTTTCTACGGGCCTTCGGAGGAGGCAGTTTCGGTCACTGGCCGTCTTCAGGAGCAATCTAGTGATGGGGCGTCCGCAAAAATCTCTAACTTCAGGGACAAAACTGCCGCGGTGGTGATCGAAAAGCTTAGCGTGGATTCCTCTGCTCCTTCAGCTCCAGGTGAACTGCCAACACTTACAGCGCGTATCCATTACTATGCTAGAGAGCATGTCGAGGACATGACGGCATGTTTTCGGATTTATAAAGACGGCATTGAAAGTCCACTCACCAATGCTCGTTCCATGACCAATCTATCGGGGATTTTTTCCATCCCGAAGGGAAGCGGGGTTATTACTGCGACTTTCGACTCTTGCCCCCTTACACAAGGTGAATACTCACTTAAGGCTTTAGTTGGATTAAAGGGCTATCCTACGCCTCTTGATGCTGTTGGATACGACGATTCCCCAATCCGCTTCAGTGTGCCAGACCTTATGCCCGCCGCTCCGTGGGCTACCCTTGAAGGTGAAATCCTTCACTGGCAGGCCGAGTGGCAACATGATCCAGTAGATCTCAGTAAGATTTAAAAATCAAAACGTTAACTTTCACATTCTTAAAATTGAATGAGTTAGTCAGAATCTAACATATTAAAAAAATACGAAGCCATGTTAAATAATAAATCCATCCTCATCACCGGCGGCACCGGGTCTCTCGGCAAAGAACTCACCAAAATAATTTTGGCAAAGTGGCCAAAGGTCAAACGGCTTATTATTTATTCAAGGGATGAGCAAAAGCAGTTTCAGATGGCACAAGAATATCCAGCTAAGGAATATCCGATGATTCGTTTTTTTATAGGTGACGTGCGTGACTTAGAGCGTATGAAACGTGCCTTTAATGATGTTGATTGTGTTATTCATGCAGCTGCGATGAAACACGTTCATATTGCAGAATACAATCCAGACGAATGTGTCAAAACCAACATTGGGGGTGCAGAGAATGTAATCAAAGCAGCGCTGAGCTGCGGTGTCAAAGACGTAGTCGCCTTATCTACAGATAAAGCCTGTGCCCCTATCAATCTCTATGGAGCCACCAAACTGACATCAGACAAGCTTTTCATTGCAGCCAACAATATCGCCGGTAAACAAGACATCAAATTTTCTGTAGTGCGTTATGGTAACGTGATGGGCTCCAATGGCTCCGTCATTCCTTTCTTTCAGCAAAGAAAAGAGACGGGAATTCTTCCCATCACTGATCCCACCATGACACGCTTTAATATCTCCCTAGCAGATGGCGTTAAAATGGTTTTGCATGCGCTTGAACATGCCTGGGGAGGCGAACTTTTTGTTCCTAAAATACCGTCTTACCGAATTACAGATCTCGCACAGGCAATCGGGCCAGAATGTGAACATCCGGTGATTGGCATTCGCCCCGGTGAGAAAATTCACGAGGAGATGATCACCAGTTCTGATTCCTTCACCACCTGTGTCCTGGGTAAATAGTACGTTATTCTTCCCCAGGTTCCCCATTGGGATTTGGATACGTATATCAAGAAATTCAAGGCAAAGCCGGTAGATCAAGGCTTTAGTTATTCATCAGGCAAAAACGATGAGTTCCTGACGGTTGATGAATTACGCCAGTTGATTGTAGATCACGTTTAGATATCCTCAAATGGCTTGGTGGAACTACAGCCATAACACTATTACTGTTATGCTGAAAATATTTAGTCGTAACCTTATGCGTATACTAGAAACAAGCGCTGATAAATGAGAATATGGCTGCTAGTTGGGCATCTGATACAGTTAATTATTTCCAGGCAAAGCCATAACTAAAAACTAATCACACATCTTGTTTAGCTCACTTTTCATTCACAGGTTTCATAGTCTGTAAAAACATTGCCATGAAAAATATTCTGATTATAGGCGCAAGTGGAATGGTGGGTTATGCGATGTGCCACGAGGCGATTAACCAAGGTTTAAGTGTGGTTGGTGCGGGGCGCCAGGATAGGCACTGTATTTCTGGAATGCAGTTTTCTACCGTGGAACTGACAAATGAGGTTAGTTTGACTGATCTTGTGAGGAAAACGGAGCCAGACTTCATCATTAATCTTGCGGCCAACACAGACCACCAGGCATGTGAACAAGACCCGGACGCTGCGCATAAACTCCATGTTGAAACGGCAGGTTTACTGGCGTCTCTGGCCAATGCAGTTGGTGCCCGTTTAATTCACATTTCTAGTGAAGCGGTGTATGGGGATCTTGGGCCAGGTCCACACACGGAGTCTGAGGTATGCAAGCCTCGTGGAATCTATGCTTCTACAAAAATGGAGGGAGAGGAGCAGATCCTTAGTAGCAATCCAGAGGCTTTGATTGTTCGATGTACTCCTGTAGCAATAGTCGAAAATGAACACCGTTCCCTAGCAGGATGGCTATACAATCAATTAAAGCATGGACAACAGATCGCAGGTTATGAGGATTGGGTATTTAGCCCGATTTCTACTAGATCCCTTGCTCGTTTGATTTTTGATCCTAGGCTTGATGGCTTAGCGGGAGTTTTTAACTGGGGCGTTGATGAAGCGATAAGCAAACTTGCTTTTGCAAGAGGCATAGCGTCTGCACAAGGCTATGAGCCCGCCCTTGTCGCATCTGGGCATCGCTTTGATAACGGCAATTTTTATGATGTTAGTCTTGATTCTGGAAAGTTGGCTAGGAAAAGTGGCATTAAGGTTCCTGGATTGCGGGAATTGTTCGGGGATTTGTCAGCTGACGCAGCTTCGATCGGGGGGCAATACAAATAAGCGATAAGATATGAGATCATTTGAAATTAACGGGAAACTAGTCGGGGATGATCATCCTACGTACTTCATAGCCGATATTGCGGCTAATCACGATGGTGATCTTGAGAGAGCAAAGGATCTAATCCGGCTTGCCAAGGAGGCTGGGGCTGATGCTGCCAAATTTCAGCACTTTCGCGCCGAAACCATTGTCAGTGGAAAGGGGTTTGAGAAGCTGGGCACTCAAGTTTCACACCAGTCGAAATGGAAAAAATCAGTGGTAGAGGTTTATAAAAAAGCATCAGTGCCATGGCATTGGACCGAGGAACTGGTGGCAACATGTAAGGAGTGCAAGATTGATTTTTTCACATCTCCATATGACTTGGAGATGATCGATCTCATCGATCCTTATGTTCCTGCATACAAGGTGGGTTCGGGTGATATAACCTGGCTGGAGAGTATCAGGAAGATGGCGAGTAAAGGTAAGCCTGTCCTGCTCGCGGCCGGAGCATCTGATCTAGTAGACGTGCAAAGAGCCATGTCGGTCTTAAATGACGAGTATAAAACGCCAGCCCTACTAATGCAGTGTAATACTAATTATACGGCTAGTCTGGATAACTTTCGTTATATAAGGTTGCGAGTATTAGAAACATTCAAAGCCATGTTTCCCGATGTGCCGCTTGGGCTGAGTGATCATACGCCAGGACATGCTACAGTGCTCGGAGCAGTTGCACTGGGCGCTTGTGCGATTGAGAAGCATTTCACGGATAATGTGGAGCGCGAAGGGCCGGATCACGCCTTCGCCATGGACCCTAAGACATGGAGTGAGATGGTTGCTCGTACACGCGAGCTGGAAGCCGCGTTAGGCGACGGGAATAAACAAATAGAGGCAAATGAACTGGATACGGTTATTGTGCAAAGAAGATGTATCCGTGCTGCTAAGGATCTTCCCGCCGGCAGAAAGATTGAGCGTGCTGACCTTGCCGTATTAAGGCCTGCCCCAGCGGGCTCTATTCCTCCCTATGATTTACCAATGGTCATTGGCTCAACCCTATCAAGGGGGCTCAAGGAAGGCGATGTGCTGTGTCCAAAATATCTCGAATGAAAGTCGGTCTTATAGGCTCGGAAGTGGGTATCCATGAGGAACGATTTTTACGAATGTTCCACGACAGGGGTGCTGAAGTCACCTTTCTAAGTTTTGAACAACTCATAAAGATCGATTGTTCAGCTGGACATGTTGAAAAAGAGAATAGATTCGACCTTTTTTTTGGTGGGCCATTGCATCATGGGCTTAATATATCTTCTGTAATTTCTAAAGTGCCATATGTTGCGGTATCCTATGCATTTGATGTGCTGCATGAAGCCGCGGTAAATGCCGAAGCTGCTACCAGTGTGCGTAACATGCTTGCCCTGTGCGACGGCTTGTTGGCTGACTGTGAAGCAGTAATCAAATGCGCCAGAAATGATTTTGATTACCAAGGCGCGGCTTTAGTCCGCCCATGGGGTTTAGATGAACCTAACAGAGATCCCTCTGACTTTTCAGAAACCAGCAGTTTTTCACGTTTAAGCTCTGATTCTGAGGTGTGGATCGCATCTGTGCGTAACTTTACGACGACACACGGTGTGCTAGATGTTGTTCGTGCATTTGGTGAGGCTGCCAATCAAAATAAGAGGCTTCGGCTGCTCATGGTTGGTGACGGGCCACTAAGAGGAGAAGTTCATGACATGATAAGTAGACTCGGTCTTTCTGAACGGGTAAAGATAATCGGAAAGGTCTCAGAGGGAGAAATCAGCCGACTGCTCGAACAAGTAGATATTTACGTAAGCGCCTCCATGGTAGACGGAACCTCCATTTCTCTTCTTCAAGCTTTGGCTGCAGGCGTGCCAGTCCTGCTCTCTGATGTGGGGGGCAACCCGGAATGGGTGGATCGCTGTGAGGGGGCGCACTTGTTTGAACCAGGCAATGCGCATTATCTTGCAAAATTAATTCTTGATGAAGCAGAGAGAGAGAGCATCTGTCGTTATGATAGAAGCCAAATTTTAGAGAAATACGCAGATTGGAACCAGAACGCCGATGACATTTATGAATTCTGTGAACAGGTTATAGGTCAGCAAAAATAAGCCATAAGTCAGCTATATGAATATTGCAGTAATTCCAGCTAGGGGTGGGAGTAAAAGGATACCAAGAAAAAACCTAAAGGCTTTCTGTGGTAGGCCGATGCTTAATTATGCGATCGAAGCGGCGATATCATCAGAACTTTTTGACCGCGTAATTGTCTCTACCGATGATGATGAGATTGCGGCACTGGCTAAAAAATCCGGAGCAGAAGTGCCATTCCGTCGATCTGCAAAGCTCTCAAATGATCATGCTGGAACATTGCCAGTTATTCAGGATACGATCCAGCGTCTTGAGGAAGATGGCAGCTCCATCGAAATGGTTTCCTGTATATATCCTACAGTTCCCTTATTGAGCGGAAAAACGCTTCGACTTGCGGGCAGAGATTTTTTGTCGAATTCTGGTGGTTTCTTAATAGCCGCGACAGAGTTTGATTACCCCGTGCAGCGCGGATTCTTTTTTTCAGAAGATAGAGGCCTTCAAATGCTGTTTCCAGAGGAATATAAAACGAGGTCACAAGACCTACAGCCTGTTTTCCACGATGCTGGGCAATTCTACTTTGCAGCTAATAGCACATGGATAAATAGCTCGAGAATGTATACAGAAAATTCCCGACTATTTCTGCTCCCAAAGAACAAGGTCTGTGACATTGATACAATGGAAGATTGGGAGTGGGCAGAAACACTTTACCAGAAATTTTGACAGAAGTGCAGCGTTTGTTGGATAACTAAACACAGTAGACTGAAGAAAGGCTATGATTGATAAATCGTTATCAAAAAATCTGGAAACTGTCCGTGGCTTAGCTGCGTTCATCGTGCTTCTTGCTCACACCAGTCAATGGTTCATCACGCCTCTTGTTGGAATTGATCATTCTGGAATATTCATAATCAGACATTTAGCACATTTTTCAGTTTTGATTTTTTTCGCACTCTCTGGTTATGTGATAACGAACTCTCTTGTGTTAAATAAAGAGCGGAATGGCCATATCGATAGTTTTTCATACATAAAGTCTAGGATAGTCCGGATTATACCTCCTGGGGTTGCGGCATGCCTGTTTGCTTTGGGTGTAGCAGTCATTATTATTGTACTAGATCTTCACGGATCTGAGGCATTTAGAACTGACTACGACTTGTACGTGGCGCGTGAACAAATTACGCTCCGCTGGCAGAACGTAGTGGCGTCGTTTCTACTAAGTAACGGTGTTGTGCCAGGCACCGCGCCTATAATAACTAATGGACCACTATGGTCGTTATCTATCGAGTTTTGGATCTACTTTGTTGCGCTCCTCGGAGCAATAGCGCTTTCGGGTATGTTGTCCAGTGATAGCATCCAAAGAAATAGTGGATTGGTAGCAGCAATGGCAATAATAATGCTGCTTGGTTTCACAATCGGCCGGCCATTCGACCTTATGCAGTATGTGTTTTACTGGCTCCTAGGTTCTTTGTTATTTGCGAGCACTAAATTACCATCCTTAGTGAGATATCTTTTTTTAAGTGTATTTCTTTGCGGAATATTAGCCCTTCTTATTTTCGCACTGAAACCAACATCTTGGTCGATGGATCTAATAACTGGGAGAGGGTTGCCCGGCCTTGCCGGCATTGCCGTAAAAGGATCAATACTCATTGCTTTAGCCTCATTAATGCCTTTTATATCGCTTCTCCCATGCAGACGTTTTTTCGCATCATTAGCGCCTTCATCATACACGCTTTATGTTTTTCATTTTCCCATTCTATGTTTGCTTTTTTCTCTTTTTCATTTGTCCTACTTGGGCTGGTCAATACCGCTGAAAGTTATTTTTTTGATTGTAGTAATCATAGCAACTTTGATTAGCTGTCACATTCTCGCTAAGTTTCTTGAGGATAGGAAAAGATGGAGCAAATGCTTTAACTGGGTTGGAGATCAAATCACAAAGAGGGCAACAAGATTTAAAGGAATTTACAAATAAGGAAGATTTGGCCAACTCACTCCTGCTCCTGAGTTTAAGGCTGGATCATTGAAATAATATTACTTGCAGAACATGTTGAATCTCTCTGCAGACGATAAGTCACCAACGTATGCAGTTTGCCCCCGCAAACAAATTGTTAATCAAAATTCTTACGGTTAATTTTGAGTTTATTAAATTGAAAGTCGTGAAGCCACTAGCCTTGCCAAAGCTCTAATTTAGGGTTTTGCGAATTACATTAGTTACATCATTTTTTTAGCTAGACTCTAAACACGTAGCATCCTCTAGTATTAAAAAATCTAAAACTATGAATCGCCAGCTCATATTCCTAACAGGTCACAGAAAGAGTGGGACAACCATGTTTCATAGTTTATTTGATGGGCATCCTGCGCTTAATATATACCCCGTCGACCTAACCGTATTATACGCTTATTTCCCGCACATAATCTCTTCTGATTTGTCTAATGAAGCTCTGCTTAATCGCCTTGATAAGGTTATTTTTGGAACCCTCGAGGCGAAACTAGAATTCCATCAATTAGAAATCGACCTCGCTAAGTTCAGGCAGCTATTCCGAAAAAATTTATCAAATGAGGGATTAAGAAATCCAGCTATGATCATTGAGTCCATGCTCTCCAGTTGGGTAACCCTTCAGGACCTAGATCCAGCCAAACCCTTCGTAGTTAAAGAAACAAGTGCCGATATTTACGCGCAAGAAATCATGCAATGGTTCCCCAATACGCGATTTATTCAGCTAGTACGTGATCCTCGAGATAACTATGCAGCACTGAAAGCCGGTGTGAGTAACTACTACAGCGCCATGGGAGAAACAGAGCTGACAACATTAGCCAGCTTGATCAATAGGGCATTGATCGATATGAAGATGGCCCTCAACAATCCGTCTATTCTAGGTGAGAGTCAATACAGGGTCGTAAGGTTCGAGGACTTGGTTGTCAACACAGAGCAAGTAATGTCAGATATTGCAAAATTCCTCAATATTGAACCTAGCGACCACCTTAATACTCCAACGTTCATGGGAGTGCCTACCGCAGGAAATAGTCACGAGGGCAAAAAAATGGTAAGAGTTTCCAAACAAAACATTGCACGCTGGAAAAAACGCATCTCTAAGGAAGAGGCAATGATTATCGAATTTTCCTTCAAGGGAGTTATGGAGAAGTTTCATTATCTTGCTGAATTTTCACCTAAGGAATCCTCTCGCGCATTTGCTGAGTATTACAAGTGGTCTAATTACCACTACTATTTCCACGATCCATTCGCCGTTAAAAGATAAGTCTCATTCATAGCATACACTCTAATGAACCAAAACGATACAGGCGATAAGATATACAATTTAATCTCTGAACTGTTCCCCGTTAACCGCAGTCTAACTGGCGAGGGAGTCAGGGAAACTCTAACACGCCTTCAGGATTTTATACCTCTTAATATTCATGAGGTTAAGAGTGGCACAGAAGTGTATGACTGGACTGTCCCTCCCGAGTGGAACATTCGTGACGCATGGATAAAAAATGAAAAAGGTGAAAAAATCGTAGACTTCCAGGAGAGCAATTTACACGTCGTAGGATATTCCACGCCAGTTGATCAAACCATTTCATTGACGGAATTACGTGCCCACCTGCACAGTCTTCCTGAGCAACCTCAGGCGATCCCATACATCACGTCATACTATAAAGAGCGATGGGGGTTTTGCATGAGCCATGAAGAACTTGCAAATCTTCCTGAGGGTGATTATCATGTACATATTGACAGTGACTTGTCGAACGGTGTCCTGAATTACGCCGATTTGGTCATTCCCGGTGAACTTGAGGAGGAAATCATGTTTTCGACCTATATTTGCCATCCTTCCATGGCAAACAACGAGCTTTCCGGACCATGCGTATCGACGTATCTAGCCCGATGGCTTATGGAGGCGCCGCGGAAATATACCTACCGTTTTGTCTTCTTGCCGGAGACCATTGGCTCCATTGTCTATCTTAATCAAAATATTACAGAGCTCAAAAAAAAGGTGAAGGCTGGTTATGTGCTTACATGCTGCGGTGATGACCGTTGTTACTCGTTTGTTGAATCACGTCTCGGTAACACCCTGGCTGATAGGGCTGCACGGGCCGTTCTAGATAGCCTTCAGCCAGATTTCAAACATTACAGTTTCCTCGAACGAGGAAGTGATGAGCGGCAATATTGTGCCCCAGGAGTAGATCTTCCTTTTGCATCTGTAATGCGCAGCAAGTATGGTGAGTATCCCGAATATCATACATCTCTGGATGACCTTTCACTTGTTAGCGCTGCTGGTCTTCAAGGAGCGTATAATGTTTATCAAGCCATCATCGAGCTGCTCGAAATTAACGATTACTACCAAATCAATTGCCTATGCGAACCCCAGCTTGGCAAACGTGGGCTCTATCCAGCTCTGAGCACGAAAAAAAGCAGTGAGGCCGTTCGTGATATTTCTAGCTTTATTGCCTATGCTGATGGAAAGCACGACCTGATAGATATCTCCCAGCGAATTAAAGTTCCTGTCGATCACTTGTATAGTATTGTATATAAACTCTTAGAAGCTGAGCTCCTGAACAGGGATTAGCCAATGCTTTGAGTCGGGTGTGATTCCATATTAACAACGTGTAGCGCTAATAAGTGAAGGTTCTAATAGTATCATATTTTACTAAGTGGGTGACGCATCTGGGAACAGAGCTTGAGCTTGCTGAGCAGCATCTTAGTAATGGGGACTCGGTCACTTTTCTAACCTGTGATGGCTCGATTGGTGCGTGTATGGCCAATCCTGCTGGGGACAAAGATAAATGTAGGGAATGCATATTGAGGAGAACTGATGGAATTATGGAGCTCTCTGGAGATGTCAAAATGTATCCTTTAGGTGCCCCTATCATTACACGAGAGGCTCTTGCTAATAGTTATCTCTCAAACCCGCCCAAAATAGATGATTATAAGAAGCTTAAGTATAAGGGATACGATTTGGGTTGGGGCGCTTTGTCCTCTGCCATAAAGCTACATCGTGACCCATTATGTGACAGCAAGGCGGCAATGCAAAGCGCTGAGACTTATCTTGCAACAGCAACCAGAAGTTACGAAGGTACGCGAAACTTCCTGCGTAATCGTTCCGATTTTGAACGTGCTTATGTTTTTAATGGCCGTTTTGCCGAGACGCGGGGTGCTTTACGTGCAATCCAAAGTAAAAAAATTCAAGTTTTCACCCATGAGCGTGGGAGCTCGATTCATCATTATCAGTTATATTTAGATTCACTCCCACACAACCTTGAGCTGTTCAGGAAAAACTTACAAAAATCATGGGCCAATGCTAAAGATGCAGCATCCCGTAATGAAACGGCTAATCAATTCTATCTAGCTAGAAGAAATGGCAACCCATTAAATTGGATTAGTTTTACTGAAAAACAAGAGGCTGGCAACATGCCGGCGGAGTGGGATTCAGAAAAACGTAATATTGTAATTTTTAATTCCTCCGAGGATGAGTTCGCAGCTATTGGAGACATGTGGACCAATCCGGTTTACTCATCTCAAGCCGAAGCTGTAAGAAAAATTACAGCTGACACTCTGGGCAAAAAACCAGATGTTCATTATTATCTTAGAATTCATCCGAATTTATCCGGAGTGGAAAATTCCAGTCTCGAAAATCTTCTGGCAGTACAAGCACCTAACTTGACTACCATTGGTGCAGATGATAATATTTCTACGTATGCACTGCTTGATGCCTGTGACTGCGTAATGACCTTTGGATCAACTGTTGGAGTCGAAGCAACCTATTGGGGTAAGCCCTCGATACTTGCAGGAATGAGCTATTATTGCCAGCTTGATATAGCTTATGAAGCTAAGAGTCACAACGAAGTTATTGGTTTTCTGCTAGATGAAAACCTTGTGCCAAAAAGTCGTCATGGGGCACTGAAATATGGCTACTATCTGAGAACGAGGGGAATACCTTTCAAATACTGGATGCCTAATGATTTTTCATCAGGATCGTTTGGCAATCTATTCATGGATAATGAGGTTTATCATACGAATAACCGTCCGCCATTACATGTTAAATTATTCTTGTTTTTAGTAGGGTATTGCCGATCTAAACGTTTACTATGTCTAGCTGATATTATTGCTGGAAGCTTATCTACGGCACACCGCCGATTGGCGAAAATGTTATCTCTTATACGAGTTTAGTGGATGATTTTTATTGAGATTTACTGATTGGAAAACTATAATATGAACAACAAATCATTAGTTAGCGTTATTATCCCCTGCTACAAAATGGGGGGATACATTGCTGAGGCATTGGAGTCTATAGGCAAACAGACCTATGAAAATTGGGAAGTCATAGCCGTAGATGATTGCGGGCCCGAGGATGGAACTAGGGAAATTGTTGAGTCGTTTGCCGCAGACCAGCCCCAACACCGAGTAGAGTATATACGGCACAAGGAAAACGGGGGCGTTAGTAAAGCACGCAATACGGGGATTCATGCAGCGGGGGGTAAGTATCTGGCATTCTTGGATCCTGACGACTTTTGGGGCAGTTCTTATCTGGCCTTGCATGTAAAAGCACTTGATTCTGATCCAGAGATTGCGGTTTCTTACACGGGGGCTCGAATGGTTGACGAGAGAGGGGCTGACACCAAACAACTATTCGAGTCTGGATTAATACAGTGCCGAAACTTCCCACAAAGCTTGTATATCAACTGTTTCATAATACCTTCTGCAGTAGTAGCTAGATCGGAAAATGTACAATCATGTGGGGGCTTTGACGAGGCAGCTGAAATGCAGCATGTAGAAGATTGGGATCTTTGGTTGCGGATGTTGAAGGAGGACATGCAATTCATATATACTGAATCTGCAGAGTGTTTTTGGAGAAGGCACCCGGAAGCATCGACCGCTAATACTGCCGCTGCGAGGTCACGGGAGGAAGTGTTAAGAAACAAACATCGTGAGCAATTAGATCGTTATAGCCGCGATCTGATGCGCACGACTCTACTTCGGATAGACGGCCTTGATGGAAAACAACGTGCATTTGAAGGTAGTGTATTTTTTCGGCTGGGCCGCATACTTTCAAATATTTTTTCAAAGTTGTCACGAAAGTGAATAGGCAGCTCGGTAAAATAGATGCATCCGTTTGTATTATATTCGCAGTAACAAATATTAAGTTTTCGCTTAATTAGTGAGGCTGCTTTCTCAATAAGGCCCTCAATCAAAAACACACATGTCAGTAGAACTTACCGTCGTTATCTGCACGCATAATCCACGAGAGGATTATCTGGGGCGCACGCTTGAGGCTTTGCGTAAGCAGACTTTGCCTTATGAGCAGTGGGATTTTCTTGTGGTGGATAATGCCAGTGATCCGCCACTGAGTGAGAGGCTGGATCTATCATGGCATCCTCAGAGTCGTATCGTCGAGGAGCCTGAGCTGGGTATTCTCCCGTGTCGTATTCGCGGTCTCACTGAGACCAAGACGCCGCTGGTGCTCTTTGTCGATGATGACAACGTGCTGGCTGAGAACTACCTCGAAGAGTCCATGAGGATTGGTGCGGAGTATCCCTTAATGGGCACCTGGGGTGGTAGCATGATTGCTGAATATGAATGTCCTCCTCCAGAATGGATCGGGGAATTTTCCAATTTGCTCGCTTGTCGTAAAGTTGACAAAATACGGTGGACGAATTTCATCATGATCCCAACGGCCGGCATGTGTTTGCGCCGAGAGATTGCAGACGAGTTTGTGCGTCGTGTGCAGGGAGACCCACGCAGGAAGCATCTCGGTCGGCGCGGTAAGGAGGGGCTCACTAATGCCGAGGATGAGGATCTCGCTCTGACAGCATCGGATTTGAAGTTCTCTATTGGGTCGTTTCCTAGTTTGAGCATGAAGCATTTAATTTCAGCAGGCAGGTTAGAACTGGATTATCTCATTAGGTTGAGGGAGGGGACTGATTTCTCTGTAATGATTCTTCATGCCCTGAGGGGAGACCCGCCACAGGCTGTAGAGACTTCTCCCTTGCGCGCTTGCATAGGGGGGGTGCGCCGCAAACTATTTTGGAAACAGCGGGAGCGCTTATTATTCGAGGCCAACATGCGTGCTAGAAAGCGCGCTTGTGAGGTGATTGCTGAGTGGAGTGAGAATGAGTAAGATGATGCTGCTATTACGGATTCATCCGCTTGCATCATCCGCTTGTTTCATCTGCATTTACCGACAAATAAG
>Ga0213868_10002802_pt1 | contig 16556 bp, 12 predicted proteins | sample PICome_9_FD_160087 | JGI IMG/M metagenome (GOLD analysis project Ga0213868, IMG submission 160087) | Coastal seawater microbial communities near Pivers Island, North Carolina, United States - PICO127 | ecosystem: Environmental > Aquatic > Marine > Coastal | place: USA: North Carolina...
ATGCAACCAAACAACCACGTGGGTCTACGAAGGTAAAACGTACAACAACGATAAAGAGGTGAAAAAAGAGTCTCTGCGAAATGCTGTTGCCCTTTTCGAAATCAGCAGGCTTTGTTAGTACGTAGCGCGCAAATGAGTGTGCTGGCTGGGGCTTAGCATTTATTGAATTATAGCCCTATGGGCTTAATTCAATCTTTCGCTTCGCCTTACAGTCTGCCCTTCACTTTCAGGGACAATGAATTTCACCGCGGCGTTTTCATACTCTTCTGCTTCACAGTTCCATAAATAAGCATCATGAATTCACCCAAAAGTCAAAAGCTAGACGTAGATTACAAGCAGATCGCTGAAAATCTCACGGCCGATGAAGCATTAGTCTGGAATCGTCTAATCGTAAACAAAGAACCTAGAGGATCAGAGGAATCGGAGTCTCATGAGCAACATCTCGATGGTGGCGTCTCTATAGATCACCTTTCGGACGAGGTCATGCTTTTAGTAATCAATTTTATGTACGGATTTGATTTTGATGCGAATGAAACCATATTTGATAACGGATCAGGGAGTGATCTTGAGCAAGACGAAGGCTCATCAGCGACTCCTTCTCTTCCTGTAGGTCCTTTGCTATTCCCGAAAACAGTCAAGATTTCACATGTAAATGTCATGAAAAAGCTAGAACCCCTAAGACATGTTTGCAAGGCTTGGAATACACTGATTCATATGTTTTACAATTACAAACCGTGGGCATTGTCCCTTACATCTCAGGACAATATCATATTGCCTCTCGTTTTGTTGCATCAGCCACAAATCAAATCCTTGCATATTGAACCATCCACTGCAACAGAAATGTGTTTACAGTTGCACTTTCTTCATATATATGATCTTAGACAAATGGAAACACTTCTCATAGATCGTGCTGGTTATCAGGAGATTTATTCTCAGAAACAGGAAGAGGACGCAATCTTGAAGAGGGCGCTCTGTATCCAAGCAAGAGTTATGAAGACACCTTTTGGTCAAAGTTTCAAACATTTCCTATCTTCCAGAGGAATTATTGATACCACCAAATTTGAATATATTGAATTCATCAAGGGAGTTGTTAAAATACTGGCTCAACGAGGCGTTGCACTCCGTAATTTACATCTTGATGTCGCAGGTTACGACTGCTTACCCATCTTCAAACTCAAGCCATGGAATATATTGAAAGAGCGTATACAGCATCTGTCGCTTACAAATAGTAGGTACTACATCCGATCTCATAAGGCAAGAGTGGTCAGCTTGCAGAAGGCCATCAAAAGTATGCCAGCCTTGGAAAGCCTCATGATTGATTGCATAACGGGCACCCTTGATATATGTTCATCATCTGTAAAGACTCTTCGAGTCAATACATGTCACGAAAAAATGAACGGATCAAGTCTTGGAATGGATTTAACTATCAATTGTGAAAACTTGGAATTATTATGTGCTTTCGTTGGAATACATCAATTTGAACCATTTTTTACAGGTACAAGGAATTCTCCCAATATTAAAACCTTTGTTCTTCACATTAGACACGATCGAACACCAAGGCACATTTGGTTGCACAAATATATGATGCTGAGTCAAATGATAAATAGGATGCCTTCTCTCAAACATCTTGTTTTGAGGCGCTTCGAAAATGATAAATCAGCTGAACAAGACTTTTTTCACATGCGTTTTGAAGATATGAACGAAGGTTTCTTAGACATTCATTCTGAATCCCTTGAGTCTATTGAAGCAGTTGATACAGATCCAGTTTTATCAAGATGCGCATGCCCCAATCTCAAGACACTCAAGGTCAGGATGAAACCAGGTCACTTTCCTGATATTTCCTCAAATCCTCAGTTGACAACACTCGTTGTAAAAACAGCATGCTGGTCTCATCAAAATCAATTATTTGATAAAATCCTTGATGTTATGAAGATGTGTTATCGTTTGGAGAATTTAGTGGTCATTGTCACTTTTTCAGCCATCCATGGAAATTCTGCATCGATGGATTTACTCAGAGGTTATTTCGAAACTATGGACCCTAAAGAGTTGCGAGGTAGGAGGTACTCTGTGCGTCACCCCAAGCAGTTTCTTACGTCAACCGGCGATGAAGTCTTCAAATTATGTATTCGCTTAGACTCTGATATATTTTGATAGTAATGTTCAAGTAATGCAATTAGGGGCTAGTTATGTACTTTTATCATATCTTATAATTTACGATCGCGAATGATCAAAACGCCGTTACTGTACTGTTTTCCTGTTCTTTAATAAGATTCTTCATAAAAAATTCACCTGCCTTATAACTACTTCTGACCAGAGGCCCACTAGCGACATACTTGAAACCCATTCCTTCAGCCTCCTTTTGCCATTCCTGAAACTTTTCGGGTGTCACATACTCCTTTACTGGTAAATGTCTCTTTGTTGGTTGCAAGTACTGTCCAAAAGTTACAACATCGACATCAATATTTCTCAAATCAATGAGTGTCTTTCTTATATCTTCATCAGATTCTCCCAAACCAAGCATAATCGACGTTTTTGTCAATACCGTCTTTTCTGTAGAAGACGATATATACTTAGCATGTTCCAGAACCTTCAAACTTTGTACATAACCAGCACGGTGATCACGAACACGTTTTTGCAATCTTTCTACAGTCTCAATATTATGAGCGTACACATCAAGTCCACTCGTGGCCACTCTCGATACCAAATCCAATTCACCCCTAAAATCAGGCGTAAGTGCCTCGACAAGTATCTCCCCATTACTTTCTCGCTTGATACTCTCAACGACACTTCGGAAATGTTCAGAACCTTGATCTTCTAGATCATCTCTATCAACAGAAGTAAGTACAACATAATCCAGACCCCATTCCGTAATTGCCTTTGCAACCTTAAGTGGTTCATCAGGGTCCAAAGGTCCTGGTTTGCGACTTGTTTTCACACTGCAGAATTTACACCCTCTCGTACAAGTATCGCCCATTATCATGATGGTTGCCGTTGCAACTCCATCTTCTCCTCCCCAACATTCTCCGATGTTGGGACATTTTGCTTCTTCGCAAACGGTCGCGAGTCCAAGTGAACGGACAGTTTCATGAAGCTTTTTGTAGGAGGGTGATGTTGCTGGTTTTGCTTTCAGCCATGACGGTTTTGGTATACGTTTGGTTGGTAAAATATTTGAGGTATTCTGAGATGAGTTTGAATCAGTAAAGTCTTGAATAGAGGTGTCCTCTGCAGCCAATTTAGAACGCAATGCCTGAAGACGAGGAGACGATTTCGTAACTTCAATCTTTGGCTCCGTGCTCATTGGCCTTGAAATCCTTTTCGTACATGCTCTTATACTGCTTTGGAAAAATCTTTGTGTATTCATGGAGTGTGAGATTAATCGTGTCTATTTAACTGTTGTGAGATCTATCAATATAAGCAATTCAGGTGTTTTCTGTTTTGGTTGTATTTTCTTTAGCCGCTTTTTTCTTTTTTCGTTGTCCTTCGTGACGTCATCATTTTCGTTTCATTTTGATGCAGGTCACAAAATGACGCCAGCTATTCACTTTTCCTATTCCTGAAATAGTAGTATAAATGAAAAGTATAGATATAGATACACATCTTTTATATACACAGTTTTAAGTACCATACCAATCTGGAAATGGACAGATAGCCTCGTGGAACCATCCCGCTATTGAAAGTCTTTCTCCACTTTTGACCTTCAATACCTCATGAGGTATGACTACAGAGTCAAACAATACTAGTGTACCATCTAATGGTATAACATCCACAACTTTAATATCTTTGTCGTCTATTTGTTCAAGACCAAAGAATCTTTGACGGAGACTGTCGTTACATAATTGGAATGACAATGCTTTTATGAAATCAGATGGATTCAAATTACTTTCTTTTGGCCATGAAGGACTGTTTACCCCAAAAGAAGGTGAAATATACTCGCGCTCTTGTATGAACGGTTCGTGACTCTTTAAACAGTATAATGCAGACAAAGGTTTCCATTTCAAATTATCGTGTTGTTGATCATCGTTCTCATCAACAATATAATCTTCAATATAAGTATCAGATAACGTTTTGATCCAACAATCCAAAAACACTGGTTCAAACTCATCATCACTCTGTGAATCTCTCTCAAGATCTTTGCGCAACCATCCAACTTGAATGTTACCTTCATGACAACCACATTGCACAGTTCGACAACAGTTACGATAGTATGCACGAAATTCTCCTCCATATGAATCACTCCAATCTGTATTTAAATATATAAGCCATGAAATGCTTCGTCTGGTTTCTTCAGACCATGCTTTTTCACCCTTGGTTTCCTCATGTCGTTCATCTTGATGTCTTGGAAGACTAGATCCTACAGGGGATATACTGTAGTACATTTCGGCAAGGTTGTATTTTTCAGGCTCTGTACTACCAGGACGTGCAGTCGATAGTTCTAATTCAATTTTTAAAGCATCGAGCTTTTCTTCTATTAAGGAACGCATGTCGGAGTAACGTTGTTCTCCCTTCCATAGATCAGGAGTGATTGTGCATGTGAGTCTATCAGATTGATCAAAGATATTTTGATCCCCTTCCACTCTGTTCGACAAACCACTTCGTTGGAATGGAGTTGGTTTATGATCCCTAAGTTGTTTGATATCATTTCTCAGTCTTATAATTTCATCATAATTAAGGAAATCTTGTTGGACATATATTTTTCCTTGTCGTATTTCGGATAGATTGTTCGTTATAATACTACTACTCCTGTGATGAAACAACGAATTGATTTTTGCGTTGTTTCGAAGAGAAGGAATAAGCGCTAATGAAATTATGAAAGATATATGGATTGTCATTCTTTTGTTATGCCTCTCGATATCATCTTCAAATGTCGACCTAATGGGTGATTGACGTATCTATCTATCTACTTGGAGGTGGTAGGTGGTAGTCTGATTTTGAATTTTGGTGTCCTTTTATTTTTTGTGGTCCTGAAATTGTTTTAGAAAAGTGGGCAAAGATAGTCCTCGGCTGGCACCACAAACCACCAGCAACGGGCAACGGAACTACGAACTACGATACGATCTCGCGCACGATGAGAGTTGTTGTTCGTTTGAAACAAACTAGATACTAAACCACAAATCAAACACAAATCACCCACCTAACCATTCAATGATACAACAAAGTAATCTGTTTAGCCCATCTGTACCCGCACCACAAAATCCTCTCACCCAAACAGAACGAACAGCCGTCATGGAGTTGAAACCGAGAAGAGTGTCTGATTTTACGTCCACACTCGCCATCACGTTCGCGCTCAAACGTCTTGCGACACTGTTACTGTTACCACCGTTACTTCTTCTGATCATACCTGTTTCATTGTCTCTGGTCATAAAAGTGTTAGACCTGATCAGCGCTGGATTTGCATGGAGTTCTATTATTTGTACTCTAATCCTCTGTGTGTATTGGAGAAAACTGATTGTGACATATGCACCCTCGCAGGAAAAAAGGATGAAGGCTTTGAACACAGCGAGTAAACCGGAATTCTATGCTAGAGTATGGATTGCTGTTCTTCTAATCTTTCGCTTTGTCATTTCGTGGATTTTGAAGGAATTGCATTTGATTGAAAAGAATGAACGTCGTGGGAATTATTATTCCTATTCTACCTTGGTTAGTTTTGCGATAGGACTCTTCTTTTTGAGTCTTCTTATCGCTCTTCGTTATGTTGGCTTCTTTGCCGTTGGTAAGTATACAAACTGCTTATGTACCATACTTTGAGTTCCCTGTTTTTTCATATGGATTGGTTCCACTTACCGTGGTTTTTGTTTTTATCTCTTCTCGTTTCTCCTGAAAGCGCAATGCTCAACGTATCCCCTTCCATTCAACCCATACAACCGCATACTTTACACCTTGAAATCATTAAATCGCATCTTAGAATCCTTGCTCACGCCAGATACGATGAAGGAACAAAACTCTGCTGTACAACCGAGTCTGTTTCCGAGGCCAGGAACCACCAGACAAAGGAACAGTCGTACAATGGAAGGGTCGTTACGGTACAAGGATCCTACGCTTGTCAAATGCATAATGCAAATCATTGTACATGCATTCTTTGGTGCACTCTTTTATCAATCTACTCTTGATCCAATATTGCAGGACAAGTACCATTATACTGGAAATGGTTTTCCATGGTACAATAAAGAATACCAGCTGCAAAAGACATTTCTAATGTTTTGCTGTATTCTCATGTCGTGCTTTTCGTTTGTTACCATCTATCTTTCGGATTCATACCATGAGCTGTCGCCTTCAATATCGGACTTGCCACGGAAACCTTCCATTTCCGATCTTACATCGAAGGTGTCCAAAGCACTTATGGCACAGATACAATCTTGTGGGTTCTTATTTTATTGGATTATGTTGCCGTTTCTGTCCATGTTTTTATGTGGACTTTTTCAACCACAACAAATGTCTAGTTTTTCGTTGATGGTACAATATGTTCGTGGTCTTCTTGTTGCCTATCCAACTACTTTGTTTATTTCAATGTATATCATGATTATGGATATTATTGTTCGGATTGGTTTGCTACAGCCTGGTCTGAACATAGAAACGCTTGTACGTTATGGACTTGATAGAACAAATATAATTTCGTCAATATCTTCGAGTCGTAATTCTGTGAGCAATGACTACGAAGGAGAATCTAGAACAATATCCGTTGAAGATGTAATTGTTGAGGTTTTACTCGGAGGTTTGGGTACACAACTACTAGATTACGTCAATGCTCCAAGACTCATCGTGCAGAAGAACGGATCCGTGTTGATACCAGATTCTGCAAGGCTGAAACAGATGATGAGCTCTGCTCCAAGCATTGATTTAGGCGAAGAAGAGAATAGAAGAAATAACTCTTTGATAAATGCTGTTGCTGATTTGATTGGAAAAGGATTGGTTGCAGGAAATACACATCTAGAAGATGATCTACTAAAAGTTTCAGTATTGGAAGCTTTTGGTGGAGGATCAACTCTGAATCATGAAACTGGATATCCTCTTGGATTGTCGAGTCGGCATTACAAGTTTTTGGCTCGCCGACTTGGTGGTATGACTAGGAAAAACGGCATCAAAGAACAATCATCCAGTGTACCCATACTACGAGCAATATGTATTTATCTCAGTGCTACTGGTACGACACTGAGCTCCCCACGTTCTTCTTCGAATTATTCCCTCTCTCCCTGCAATTTGTTGTCTCTTCGCCTCGCAGTGAATGCAGCAGCAAGACTGATTGTGCTTAACATGACATTTCGCGATGAAAACGGAAACTATCAAGGCAAGCGATTGAATCGCATGTCACTCCTTTTATCTACCGTGGTCGAGTCCATCTATAAAATTCGTAGTGGGGTACTCGAATATGTCCATCAAATGTATGAATCTAATACCGTTCGCACCCATAATTTGAGCATCCCAGCCCATCAAATTCAGAAACAAGGCGCAAGAACCTATCAAGCGGCGGAAAGTTTTGAAAGCTACCTCGCAGTAAAACATGTTGATCTTGCATCGTTGGTGAATACTTGCGATGACTGTGCCTCTATGATAGTCAGAGAGATAAAGAAAGTTGATGGGTCTAGTGACTTTGGTCTGAAGCTTCATCCTTTGTGCAAAGACTGGTTTCAAACTGTATAAAGACGTACATTTCAGTAAAACCATTTCATAAATAGATATTTTTCTTATTCGGCATAGATAGTACCGGTCGTATCTTTTTTCTAACAACAACAACGAAGTGAACGAAGACTCGCTGCGGTGTTCGGTGTCAGACATAGTCAGGTGTTCAAGGCTTTGAAGCTTTACATTTCCCGTCACCGATGGCCGTTGGATTGATATGAGAATAATAGTATTCCTCATCCTGCATTTGCTGATTGGACGTACACATTCGTTTTCTACCGCTATTGCTACTACTCTTACATCTACGTGCGTTGGTCCGATGCAGACAGACACCGTCTTACATAACTCCATCACCTCCTTATCATCCAGTTCTACAGCTATTGGATCAGCATGGTTCTTATCCTCAATGATACTGTCAACGTATGCGAATAAGGCGTTTTTAAAATACGAATCAACTCCAGCAGATGACTTTTCCTCGAGACAAGAGGCGGTGAAAGGAGGTCCACCGGTCGTAATATCAAGTGCAAACGAATCACAAGGGTCGTATATTTCTTCCATTCTTAGAAAGTTGAGCCGTCCCCAACTCTTGACATTATACAGATTTTTGGGTTCTAGCTTGATGGGGATATTTTTGCATGTAAATTTAGGAGGTTGGAGTGAACGGTTGAAGCTAACTCTTCATTACTCTCGTGATTTTGCCTTACCAGCAATGTTCCTATTTGTTGCAAACCATTGCAACGGAGTTGCTCTTGATAAAATTGGTATCAGTTTGACATATACAAGTAAATGTATCATACCTCTTGCTACGGTTCTGATCACGGTTTTTATCGAAGGACTTGGTGCTCTACCCTCAGTGTATGCTTTGCTGACTCTGATACGTAAGTTTTTCTCTTCTTTGTATTGCTTCTTGAAGTCCCTGTTATGAATGAATCATAACTGATACTTGTATCTTTCTAAAATCATGATAGCAATTGCTGCTGGTGTGGCACTGGCCTCATGGAAGACTCCTACCTTTGAAAAGACAGGATTTGTAGCTGCCATGGTTTCATCATTTTCTCAAGCTGCTTTGAATTTCACTAGTAAGAGAGCTCTTAAAAAGACTGGAGTGAGCGGCTTGCAAGCTCAAGGGGCAATGGCAGCGGTTGCATTCTCAATCGCTATGGGCATGACGGCTCAGATAATGTTAAAAGATCGACAAAGCGAATCATCTGAGAAAACGTTGTCTAAGGTCAATACATCCATTCCTCCTGCTTGGTTGACTATGTTGGCGATATCTGCATACCATTTAGAGTACTTGTTATCTTTCTTATTTCTAAAGCTAGTACAGCCCATATCGTTTGGAACTTGTGATGCCATACGTCGTCTTGGAATCATTATTGCCGGTAGAATCATGTTTGGAGGTGAACCATTTTCTGCGAGAAATTATTTGGGGATGTCGTTAGCCATAATCGGAGCTTTGAGTTACTCCATTGCAAGTAATCTTACATGATTGAAAAACTGTTATTTACTAGATAAACTTTTTGTACACTTTTTTGACATTGTTTATGCTGGGCAATAGGACTCCAAGCGAATATAGAATAGGATTCACAATTTCCTCGACTGGCGGATTGAATGGTGTTAAACCTTGTCCAGCTTCATTAAATTTTTGGTGATCAATTGTTGATGCAACTACATGTGGATCATTTCCTTTTTCATACCATTGTATCGCATATCCTCCTACTTGTTCAATCAGTGGCTCCAGTGATGGCCAAAAATAACCTGGAGGATAACATTGCATAACGATAGTGCCTGGAGTGATAAATATGCTATTGGCAAATGCTGCTCCATGAGCTCCGATGATAACATCCTTCGTGGCAAACCAACGTGCTTGTTCTTCGACAGTATCATATTCAAATTCTGTTGCTGAAATGATTGCATTAGGTAAAGCCTTTTGAAGCGCTAGTCGTATTTCTTCAAAGTTGCCAATTCGTCGACTGGTCGTGCGTTGGATCATACCAATCTGAAAAGGTTTGTTGTTGCCCTTTACCATGGATATTTCTTCATCACTGATGAATAATCTTCGTAAAGCATGCGCATCATCTTGATGGTAGACATATCGAATATAATTATGACGAGGTCTTAATAAAAAAAGATTGGGTATATGTTGTTCGTCATTTTTCAAAATTGCAACTTTTCCATTGTCATCGGGCAATTGATCTGGATCATTTTTGATCTCACTGGAAATATCTCTGTACTTTACCTCACAACCCATTTTATCCAATAGTTGCTGCGTCCATGCTCCTGGTACAATCTTATCAGAAGCAATATAAAATCCACAATGGATGTTTGTTCCTGATTCTGAACGAGACATGAAATATGACCAACATGGCAATATAATTTCAAGCGAATGAGGAAAGTGTCCGAAATGCTCCCTGGTAGTTTTCGGTAAATATTTAGTCGCAATAATACACCAGTGTTTCTTATTATTCAAAGGAGTGGTTCTAGTAGAGATATGATTGTTGGGTACCTTGGAACTCTGTTGTAACAAGTCTATTTGTCCCGATACTTTTGAGCTCTTATAAATATTTATAGCGCAGTATGTATAGAAAACAAGTAACCCAAAAGATAATGACAAAATAACATGTGAAAGTCTAATAACGTTGGGAAACTTATACTTTGGATGCATGTTTCTGACATACAATGAATGTAAGGTAATGAATACAAGAATGGAAAATCTTGGATAGAATGAATCAATCAATGAACCAATGAATCAAAAATCAGTATGAACCTATGGGTTTATGGTATATCAAATAGTCAGATATTTATTGGAATCATTGATGATTGGTTCAAGAATAACTCTCAAGTCCCAAGTTCGTAGATCGTAAGAAGAGATAAAAGATAAGTTACCGTTGCATCGTCGTTATCGTACGTGACGTCATGGATCAGCCCTTGGCATGACAAAAAGTGTGACGAACAGAGATGTAAAGAACAACGGCCATACTCATGTCTCATGTTTCATGTTTTGTCTTTACAATCTCCGAGAGGTGCAACAGAAACATAAGGAAGAGATCGAATGAGATCTCTCACAGGAACATGTTTGAATTTCATCATCTATTTCAGTCATGTTCAAGGTTTTGCTCCGACATTGGTGTCTCATTCTTACCTATCGAACGTGTGGACCAGAAATGATGTACCGTTTCATGTGAAAACAAGTGTATTTGCCAATCCAGTCACGTCTACAAATACTGGTAATGTTAGTGTCAATCCAGGTGATGTATTGTATCCTCCTGCAAAGCTAAAGTCAAATGGAACATTACAAGTGGACTCGTTGCATCGTATATATTATGAAGAGTACGGTGATTTCAACGCATCAAAATCTATACCCTCCCAATCTTTTGTCACAGCTCCAAGAACTGCCATTTCATTGCACGGAGGACCAGGCGCTGGGTTCTTTCCGAGACACGCTCAATTCTTTGATCCAGAACTATACGATCGAATTATCCTATTTGATCAAAGAGGATGTGGAAGGAGTACTCCTCGTGGTGAAACCTTGAATAATACTCTACTTCACCTTGTCCATGACTTGGAATTGTTAAGATGTCATTTGCAAATCGAAAAATTTGATGTCATGCTGGGTGGATCATGGGGGTCGACACTTGCTCTCGCTTATGCACAACAATATCCTGATCGAGTTGGATCTTTGGTTCTAAGAGGGGTTTGTTTGTTCCGAGAGCAGGAGATTGATTGGCTCTTTGGTAAGAGTGTTCAAGATGACATGGCCAAGCTCTGTATTGCAGATTATGATGAGTTATCCAAGGAATGGGCTGAATTGGAGTCACTTACAGTTGATGAAGGTTCTAAGGTCAAGAGCAAAAGGCATGTTCTACATGCCTATTATCAAATGCTTTTGTCGGAAGATCCAATTATGAGAGCACTTGCTGCCAAACATTGGTTACGCTGGGAGGGTGTAGTTTCATCTTTAAACGTTTCATCTGTTCCAAATCTGAAAGCGGATGTTGATATGGATTCCATTGTTGTTTGGGAGCCATTATCGAGAGAGTGGTTACTGTCAAAAACAGTCAATGATGTTACGGAGCGAACAGCTGTCTCTAATTCGTTTGTCAATTCCTTGCGGAGATGGGATGTAAGAGCAGTCCCTCTACAGCCATCCATGTCTGATGATAGCCCTAGTAGATCACTTGAACGTATATCATTGAATGATAAAATGAAAAAGATGGTGGAGAGTGCAAATGTGTCGATAGCACAAGCAAAAGAATTCATACCCATTCAAGCCATGCTTACATGTTACTACTCTGTCAATCAAAACATCGTAATGAATGGTACGACTATTTTGTGTAAAGAGCAAATAAATAAGATACGTCATATACCATGCATTGCCATTCAAGGGGCACAAGATCTTATATGCCCCCTCGATAGTGCAATGGATCTACATGAAGTTTGGCCTGAAATGGAGCTTCGAATCGTGGGAGGTGGAAAGCACAGTATGTATGATCCTCCAATAACAGCTCAACTCATAAAAGCTACGGATCGACTTGCTAGGCAACCAAAAGATTGTTTCGAATAATGTTGTATTCAATATTTTTTAATTACGTATTTTCTTTAGTGATGCTCATTCTGAGAATTTTTGACAATCGATGAAAAGTTTGACTTTTTATCGGCGAGGAGCTCGTCGGGGGAAGCGAACTCCCCAACTTTCCCATCTACCATGACCAAAATTTTATCAGAATCCATGATTGTGTTCACGCGATGTGCAATCGTCAACACGGTGCAACCAGCGAAATCCTCTCGAAGAGTGCGCTGGATCTCCTGATCAGTCTGATAATCTACAGATGAAGTAGCTTCATCTAATAGTAATATTTTGCATTTCTTCAAAAGCGCTCTTCCGAGGCACAGCAGTTGTCTTTGTCCCTGACTAAGGTTTTCCCCGTACTCAGCAACTGGGGCGTCTAATAGACCTGGCATTTGTTCAACAGCTTCCTTCATCCCGCATCTATTGATGGCATTCCAAATCTCGTCATCAGTGTATAGACCAAACGGATCCATGTTCGATCGAATGGTTCCGCTAAACAAAACAGGATTTTGAGGAATGATTCCAATCTTCGACCTCAAATCACGGATACCAATCCTGAGGACGTCTATTCCGTCAATGGCAATTGGAGATTCGTAAGAGCCAGAATCCAAGTCATCAGGAAGAGCTGGCTCAACAATCCTGAGCAAGGCGAGTAAAAGACTACTTTTACCTGAACCAGTGCGACCAACTACGCCAATTCTCTCCCCACCTTTGATTTCGACTGATAGTCCCTTGATAACCAAAGGATTTTCTTTGCGGTATCGCATCTTGAGGTTGTGCAAGGTAATATTTCCACGGGCTGGCCACTCACTTTCTGGTTCCTCTACGCCTTTCGCTTTTACAGCTACTTTTGCTGGATACAGATCTTCATCATCGGGTGATTGTATCAGTGTGCTCATTTCCTCCGTTCGCGCCGGTGCCTCTTGAGCAATATTTTCAGTGTAATGCATTACGCGCTCTGCCGCATTCATGGCAGCTTCCAGTTGAGCAAATGAGCGAACAGTCCAATTTAAAACGCCAGTAATTGAAATAGCGAATGATAAAGATAGTCCAGCAAGTGAGGAAAAATTATCAGTTCCAGCCGATCCTGAAGTAGCATTGTTGATTACAACGCTACAAGATGCTACAGCTGCGGCACCAGCAATAAATGAGCCCAAAAGTTCAAGTCTAACGGATAACCATCTATCTGCGCATTTGTTATTATAGAAAGCACGGGTATTTATATCCATTTTCTTTTCAAATGCATCAATAAAACGATCAGCTTGTCCGTACGACCTGATAGTTGCCAATCCGCCCAAAGTTTCTGAGAAATGTGCGAAAACAGGGGATCTAGAAATACTTTCGAGCCTCTTAGTTTCGCGAGCAACTTCACGAAAGTAGTTCAGAACAGTGATGTAAATAAATCCCATTGGAACTAAAACAACTCCAAACCAAGGCGTAATATAAACTATCGAGCCGAGTGAAATAATAATTGTCAATCTGTAATTAAGGGAGAAAACTGACGACATGAGTTTCAATATGATCAAATCTAAAATATGAAGCATATGCACTTACGTCATTGTCAGAAAGAAATCGAAATAATCGCTTAGCTCTGTATCTATAGAGTACAGATCCTTTGAGAAACGGGAAAGAATGCGCCCAGAAGGAGTGGTATCAAAGAAAACCATGGGTGCATTCAAAATGGACCGAAGTAAATTGTGGTGCAACACATTGGAAGCCTCAACACAAAACTTCGCCAGCAAATAGCTACGGATGAAAGTGAAGAACCCAAGTAATACAGCTAAGGCACCGTACATACCCAGGTAAAAACCAAGACTATTTCTCGAGTAGGATGCATCACTTGTCCAGAACGATAACCAGGCTGTCGTGCCTAGGTTAATGAGGTTACAAATGATGAACACGATGTAAAGAAAACCAAAGCGCCAGTATCCACCTCCTGATACGATATACTTTTTGTAAACTTGCCAAGTCACTGCTCCCATGTTTCTTTCTTCGTCTGTTAAAAGTTTGTCCTGTTTTTTGTCATCCTTTCCATTTTGTGTTTCTTCCTCGGCGATACTTTCTTTTCTTCTTGTATCTTCTTGGGATACATTGCTATCCGATCTACTGCGTGAAGTATCATTCTCCGGAGCTGCAGTTGGGTGGCTCCTTTTGAGATCAGCAAGCAATCTTTGAACTTCACCCTCATTTTTGTGAAGGTGATCATATGAGCCTTGCTCGATGATCCTACCTTTTCCAAGAGCTACAACAGTATCGCAGAATTTCAGACACTGCAATTGGTTTGTCACCATAATTCGTGTTTTTCCTTTCATTAGTTTTAAAATGCATTCATCAAATAGCTTTTTCCCCACTTCGGGATCTAGAGCCGAAAGAGGATCGTCTAAAATAATTATGTCGGCTCCAGAGTATGCTGCTCGAGCCACGGAAACACGTTGTTTTTGTCCACCTGACAAGTTAATTCCATTCTCTCCAATTTCTGTAAGATCTCCATAATCTAGGAGATTTAAATCGTGGGTCAATTGACATGTAGTAATTACTTGGTTGTAACGTTCTTCGTCAAAGGGTAGCCCAAATGTGATATTATCTCGCAATGTCGCATTCAAAATCCACGGAGATTGAGCTGCGTAAGCCATCGTTCCATTGATTCCGATGGATCCTCTCTGGACGAGAGTCTCATTCAAAATAGAAGAGCACAATGTGCTCTTACCACTCCCAACTCTACCTACAATGGCCATAAGCTCCCCGGGTTTGATATTGAGAGACACGCTCTTGAGTATGGCTCTATTTGCTACTTCTGGATCCTCTGTTTTTACATCGTTGGTAGAATCGGCATGGCTGCTGTCTCCATTAACACTACTTTCGTGAGTAGAATCTTCTTTCGATGCTTGTGTACTATCAGGTTCGCCCCAATAAATATCAATATCGTCCACTACAATTTGCCCTTTTAAAATGGAATCATCGTGCCTATTGTAGGAACCACTCGTGGCTAAATCCGACTTATTCACTTCCTTCAATTTGAGAAAAGCTTCTACTCGTTTTGCTGAAACTTTAGCTTGCACGTACTGAGCCAGTGCCATTGGATAGAACAGTAGCGGAAATCGTAACTGGTCAAACGCAATCAAGGCAGAAAATAAAGTTGACGCAGTGATAACTTCTTTGGTATAAACTGTGGCGTAGAATGCATATGATACAACGGCAACGATTGTCGGAAGGGCTCCCATGTATGCTCTGGAAAATCCTCGCAAGTAAGCAACTCTCGCCAAAAAGTCGAGTTCTCCCTGACGACTTTTGGCAATAACTTTGAGAAACTGCTCTTCCCAAGTGTACATCTTCACAGAGCGAATTCCTTGGATCGCCTCATTGGTCCTTTTGACGCGATCATCTGTGTATGTGACCATGGCTCGATTCAAACCAAATAATTTTTGCATGATGATGCCTTGTAAAGGTCCAGCCAGCACCATGACAACCAAACCAGTAAAGCAAGGCCAGCCTATCAAAGTGTACAACACAGTCATATAGCCAGTGATTTGAAAGAGACCATCCCACAAAGTATGAACTTGAGGAATGAACATTTCAATCTTTGTTGCATCTACTTGCATAAGGTTGATGAGCTCCCCAAGGGTCGTACCATGTCTTTCGGCAGATGCGAGACGCAGGGCTTTATTGTATACAGCAACTGATACTGCCACCCTTGCTTGATATGCTGCACGATATACAGAGTGAAAATACAGATTTTCTGTAATAGCTTTGGCACCCATAGTACAAAGCAGGATGGCAGATAACCAGTAACCTTTGTATTTCTCTGACTCTGTTTCTGCTTGAGTCCGTTGAATGAACTTCAAAATCTCATTCAAAAGTATTGGAAAACAGAACTGCAGGGAGGTATTGATGACCTTGATACATCCAGCCAATATGAATCGTCTCCCAATCACAGCACGAACTGCGGTAGCAATTGTGGCTTTGTCTTGTAACTCGTCCCATCTTTTCTCAAATGTTGGCGCAATATTTGCTCCATAGTCAATGTCAGGCAGAGGAAGCAGATCATCCAAATTTAAAACTTCTCCTTCTTTGTGCAACGCAGACGCACGTCGAAACAGAGGTTTGGCCCATGCGAAGAGTAAACGAGAAAGAAAGTTCGATTCCATCTCAGGAGAACCTGTCGGTTCAGATGACAAATCTTCCTCCTTCTTGGTGCGGTCGATGACATTGTTCCCATAAAGAGGGGTGGTTTCTTTTTCTGTTTCGTCTTTCGGCATGACTTTCAAATATCAATGAGATTTGGCAAATAGATAAAAGATAAAAAGAATGCAATCGAAGAAAAATCAGGGTACCAATTTTAAATTTTGTGGATACCGATGCTTGTGCGTGGGTC
>Ga0213868_10002804_pt1 | contig 16554 bp, 9 predicted proteins | sample PICome_9_FD_160087 | JGI IMG/M metagenome (GOLD analysis project Ga0213868, IMG submission 160087) | Coastal seawater microbial communities near Pivers Island, North Carolina, United States - PICO127 | ecosystem: Environmental > Aquatic > Marine > Coastal | place: USA: North Carolina | collected...
GCGTTGGGTCTTCCGGAAGCCGGGGAGGTGCGTCGCTCTGCGGTTGGAGAGGTGGCTGAGCGTTGGTTGCGGATTGATAGCATGGCTGCCGGTGAGTGGATCCTACAGCTTCCGGAAGGAAGGGTTCGTGATGCGGCGGCGGAACGGGTGGTTGGAACGATGCTTCCGACCGACCCTGCGGCAGCGTTCGACTGGGCAAACAGTCTCAGTGACGATGGACATAGGACCGGAATGATGCGGGAGGTGCTTCATCGTTGGAGCTCCCGCGACTTTGCTTCCGCGAATGCCGCACTTCAAAGCGCAGAGGTTTCGCCTGAGCAACGCCGCGAGCTCAACCAAGTCTTTGGAAGAAATGAAGCGCCAGCTCCAGCTGAAGATCCGGGAGGGCAGTCTGAGTAACTCCGGAGAAGATCGGTGGCGGATTCTTTCTCGATTTAGAATTGGATGGAAATGGTAAGTGGAGCCCCAGAGAAATCTAATTTTCGTCGTTAAAGCTCTGGCGATGGACGGTGGTTTCTCCGTCGGCCTGGTAGATTAAAAGAATGGCATCTTCGCTGGCGATTTCATCAAACAGGTCCATCATGAATTCCTCCTGACCGGGCCAAGGGTAGACAAAGAAGAGATCGACTTCGCCAGGGTCAAGACCATCGTAGAGTGGAGTAGTGTCGATGATTGCTCCACCCGAAGTGGTGGCTTGTGGAGGAAGAAGGTCCTTGCCGCCGATGCCCTCACATTCTTCATAACCTTCAGGAAGGTAACTGGTGCAAAGGTATTCGGCGGGGATGGAGAGGTCTCGAGCCAGTTGGGTGGAGAGCTTTGCAAGGCCATCTTCGATTTCGATCCCGTAGGCTTTAAAACCTATGAGAGAGGCCATGCAGGTTGCTATCCCAAAACCGGAGCCCCATTCGCAGAAAACGTCACCGCGAAGGATTCCAGATTCTTTGAGAGTGGCGATGGCCGCAAAGACTTTTTCAGGATTACTGGGAAGGTAACGCGGGTAGCGCCGATCCAGTCCGGCCTCGAAGAAGGCGTCACATCGTTGCTCGGCCTCGGCAAGCATCGAGGTAACTTTGTCCGGTATCTCGCAGGGCTTGGAGATCACATTAAGTTGTTCAAGAGACACGGTAGTGAGTTATTTTCTTTGGTGTTTTGGCAAGAATTGCACGGCATCGGCGATGACGTATCTTCCTTCGGTTCCTTCGTTTGAAATGATGACTGAACCGTTTTTCCCTTTCTTGAATTCGTAGGTTCCCAAGGAGCGAAAGAGTCTCCCATGCTCGGGGACATCTTGTTGATTAATCCGGATGATGGATTTTCCGTTCGCGTGGACGATCGTGACGGGGGTAGCGGTCGAGCGTCTTGAATTGTAGCAATGGGAGAGACGGACTTCGTATTTCCCAGATCGTGGAAAATCAGGAATGAAGGTCGCGGATTTTTTCCCTTTGTCCGATTTTTGGTCATGGAGGTATCCGATGCCAACATAGGGTGGGGTGTGGGTTGAGTATTGCCATTTTCCCTTGAGGATAGCGCTGGTCTCATCGAGAACAATTCCAGGGAGAGCATCTGGGTTGGGGATGATGAATTTCAGGTTGGCCTTGAGGTCGACTTCACCTGGCGCGTGAGTGTTTGGTGCTGCATCGGGATGAGGTTCGATTGAGAAGACGAGACTTCCCCCTAGAAGAAATAGAATCGAGAGGAACCACCTTGTCATTTTGAGGAGACTAGCTAAAGCTTCCTGAGAGAGCGATGTCATTCCACTTTGTTTTAAGTTTTTGTTCTCGAGTTTTCGAATGGTGAAAATTTCCCGAGTTTACTTTCGTAACCCAAATCCATGTCCCGTCTCTTACTCGCTTCCCACCTCTTGGTGTTTGGGGCTCTTTTTTCGGGGTCTTTTCTATTCGCGGTGGAGATCACTCCCGAGAGAATGGAAAAGGAGGCCGCAAATCTCGATCTTCTCATCAGTTCCGTCCTTGAAAAATCCGGAAAGACCAAGCCGGCTCCGGTTGATGACTTCACCTTTCTACGCCGCGCTTCCTTAGTGGCCATCGGGCGAATTCCTACTTTAGCTGAGATCAAGGAGTTTGCCAACGATCCGGCTGCGAATAAACGCAACCGCCTGGTTGATCGGCTTTATCGTTCGAAGGGCCATCAAAGCCATATGAATAATTGGTTTCATGATCATCTGAGGCTCAACGAGGTGAAATTACAGGGAGGGTATTTTAGTTCTAATACTCCCCTCATCAATTGGACGCGGCAGGCGGTTCGCGAAAACAAAAGCTGGAAAGCGATGACCGTCGAATTGCTGTCGAGCCGTGGCAATGGTTGGACCGGCTCGGGGGCTTCCCACTATTACACTCGGGATATTGGAATGCCGCTAGATAACTCTGCCAATACCATGCGGGCTTTTTTGGGGGTTCGCATGGAGTGTGCCCAGTGCCACGATGACCCGGGGTCAAGCTGGGAACGGATTGACTTTTTTAATCTCGCTGCCTTCACCCATGGCAAAAGCAATTACGGGCGCCTCGATTTTTTAAGGGGAAGGGGCTTGTTTGTTAGAATGTCGTCGGAGAAGAAATTCAATGCGCCGGATCTTCATCACTTGCACTTCTTTAGCGATGCGATTGGCCAGTATGCCGCCAGTGGGATCGAGCTCGGCAAGGGGACAGGGCGGATCAAGCTCCCAAATGATTACCAATACGAAGATGGTGATCCGGGCGAGATGGTAGAGGGCCGAACTCCCTTTGGCGGGAAGGTGCGCCTTGAATCAAAAAAGACCAACCCGGATAGCCTTGATCGATTTGCGGCCTGGGTGGTGGGTGAGGAAAACCCAACCTTTGGTGGTTCCATCGCGGCGAGAATGTGGCTGCGGGTGATGGGTGCCAAATTGCACAAGAAGGACAACGAAGAGTTCCTAGATTCAAAAGATTCCGTCACCGGTGCTCTCAGTGGTGCGTTGATGAAGCTCATCAAGGGCTACGACTACGATCTTCGCGCCTTCCAGCAGACTCTCATGCTGACCAAGACCTTTGCTCTAAAATCCGCTCCGGATGCCGAGGCTTCCTTTCATGGCCTACTAGGCCGGCCCATCGAGAGGATGAGTGCCGAGCAAATTTGGGACTCATTGATCACGCTCGTTCTCGAAGACCCAGAAGCTCCGCAGCGGCTGGAAGATATGGAGCACCTTTTCATTCACGGCCGATACATTGGCCGCCTCGAGGACATCATCGAAAAGGTTCATTCCTTTAAGACGATCAAGGACTATCAAAAGTGGATCATTGCAAAATACAAGGAAGCGCGCGACGGAACCGGCCCAAAGGCACCTGTCTCAAGGCCTCCGACCTACATTGCGGGTCACGGCCGTCTGATGACTTCGGCAATTCGGGGAATGGCTCGTGCCTCGGAGCTTCCCAGCCCGGCTCTGCCCAACCATTTCCTCCGGAAGTTCGGCCAATCCGATCGTATTAGTATCGATGGTGCGACCAATGAAGGAAGCCTCACCCAGGCGCTCCAGATGCTCAACGGAGTAACTCAAACAATGGTGGCAACGAAGGAGGATACCGCGATTCGTAAGATCTTTGAGGTCCCTGGTTCGCGCGACGAAAAGGGAGCGTTGGTCTTCCAGTCTATCCTCACTCGAATGCCTACTGACCATGAACGTGGAATGTGCACCAAGGAGCTGGTCGATCGCGAGGGCAAGGGGCTGGCCAACATTGTTTCCGCTCTCGTCTGCACTCCTGAATTTCTTTTCATCTATTAATGAACTTCTTTACTCAAAAGCTGAGCGATGAATTTTCTCGTCGCGAATTCCTTCGAGATGCCTCACAAAAATTCCTAGGGGTCAGCCTTGCCCCCATGGTAGGAGGGAGCCTTGCTTCCCAAGCTCTCGGTGAGAAAATTTCCGCGAAAAGATCGAATCCGGCGACCCACGTTATTTTTCTCAACATGGCTGGTGGGATGAGCCACATCGATACCTTTGATCTGAAGCCCGGGCAGGATGTCCAAGGGCCAGTCAAAGGGATCCCGACAACAGCTGATGGGCTTCAGATTGCCAATTATCTTCCCGAAACGGCGAAGGTCATGAAGGAGGTTTGCACCATTCACTCGATGCAGTCTAAGCAAGGTGATCATGATCAAGCCAGCTACCTTCTTCATAAGGGCTACAACCAACTCGGCACAATTGTTCATCCGGCGCTTGGTAGTTGGGTTACCCGATTAAAGGGCACCGATAACGATACTCTTCCCGGATACATTGCGGTGAATAGTCCGGCCAACATGATTGGTGCGGGCTGGATGGGAGCCAAGTTTGCCCCAGCAGTGGTGACGAATCCCGAAAAGGGATTGGAAGGAACGAGCAGGCATCCTTCTGTGAATGAAGAGGACTTTGAACGCCGACTTAGCCTTACTGATGCCATCAATAAGCGCTTTCACCGTGAGAATCCCTCGCCCAATGCCAAGAATTTCGGAACGCTTTTTGATGAAGCAGTGCGGGTCATGAAGAGCGAGGATCTGACCGCTTTCGATCTTACCGAGGAGAGCCCGACGATTCGAAATCGATATGGTCGGCATTCTTTCGGACAAGGTTGTCTTCTCGCCCGCCGGCTTGTGGAACATGGCGTTCGGTTTATCGAGGTTACCCTCGGTGATTGGGACACTCACTATGACAACTTTACTGGAGTGCAAGCCCGCTGCCAGTTACTCGACTCAGCTTATAGCTCACTGATCACTGACCTCAGCGCGCGCGGCTTGCTCGAATCCACTTTGGTCGTGTTAAGCTCAGAATTTGGGCGAACCCCTGAGATCCAAAAACAGCATCGTAACGGTCGCAGTCATCACCCCGGAGCCTTCACCAGCCTCCTTGCAGGTGGGGGGGTGAAAGGTGGCATGACTTACGGTAAGACTGACAAGGAGGCTCGGAAAGTGATCGAGAACCCGGTTACCTTCCATGACCTCAATTCAACCATCGCATATAGCCTTGGACTTGATCATGCAAAAGTCATCGAGTCCCCGAGTAAGCGACCTTTCCGCATGGCTGGCCCTGACAAAGAAGATGCTGGCCCAATCACCGAGATTTTTGGGTAGAACCATGGCTCCCGTTCCCGGTCGGTAATTTCAGGGCAAGTTCGAGCAGAACTGAATCTCCAGCGGAGGTGCCAATAAATTTCAGGGGATTTGAGTGCTTGTAGCGGGGAGATTGCATCCAAATATTACCCCTTGTAAGATCTCGCATCGCTCAAACGTTAGAGATAGCTTAAGAAACCTGACCCCTAATGTTCTTAAAGATTCGCTTCCAATTTTTCGCTGTCTTGTGCGTCAGCGGGGTTTCGGCGACGGAAGTCGGGCTCGATTTCTTTGAGGCCAAGATCCGCCCGGTTTTGGTCGATAAGTGTTACGGGTGTCACTCCGTGGAGGCGGCCAATCGAGATAAGCTAAAGGGGGGGTTGTTTTTGGATACTAAGAAAGGGATCCGAAAAGGCGGGGATACCGGGCCGGCGGTTGTTCCAGGGAATGTTTCTGAAAGTCTCATTTTAAAAGCGTTGCGGCAGGAAGAATTGGAGATGCCTCCTAAGGGAAAGCTTTCCGACGAAATTATCTCCGATTTTTCCCAATGGATCGAGGCGGGTGCAATTGATCCGCGGGAACAATCCAAGAGTAAACTCAAGATCGCTAAAATTGATGCCTCCAGCCACTGGGCCTTTCAGCCGCCCAAAGAACCGAAGCTTCCTGAGGTAAAGAATTCCAAGTGGGGTCGATCGGAGATTGATGGTTTCATCTTGCGCCAACTCGAAGAACAGAACCTGAGTCCGGTGTCTGCCGCTTCGCCTCGGGTTTTAGTGCGGAGAATATACTTCGACCTTTTAGGGCTTCCTCCGACGCCCGATCAGGTCGACGAGTTTCTTAAGAATTCTGCAAAGGATCAGGACAGTGCGATTGGGAGGCTCGTTGATTCACTTTTAAAGTCTTCCCATTACGGTGAACGTTGGGGGCGGCATTGGCTCGATGTGGCGCGCTACGCCGAGGATCAGGCTCACACTTTTGGAGTTAAGAAGCGAGCAAACGCCCATCAATACCGCGACTGGGTCATCAAGATGTTTAATGAAGATCTACCATTCGATAAGTTCATTAAATTCCAATTGGCAGGTGATCTAATGGAGAATGAATCGGAAGATCGTTTCCGCCAGTTTGCCGGTCTTGGTTTTTTAGGTCTCGGGGCTCAGTACTATAAAAACTCCGACAAGGCTCAAGCCGAGGCAGATGAGCTTGATGATACGATCGATACTGTGACTCGCGGATTCCTCGGGCTAACGGTCTCGTGTGCGCGATGCCACGATCATAAATTTGATCCTATTCCGACCCGTGATTATTACGCTTTAGCAGGAGTGTTTAACGGACGAAGATATTCTGAAATTCCGTTGGCTGGAGAAGAGGAGGTGACGGCTTACAATGATGAACAGCGAGCCATCAAGGATTTAGAATCAATTCATCGAAGCCACCTCAGAGGGATCGGTAAACAAGAGGGCCAAAAGAGGCTTGGGCAAGTGAGTAGATACCTACAGGAGGGCTGGCGATTGGTGACCTTGAAATCGCAAGTGGTAAAAATTTCGGACGACGAGTTTGCGGAACAGGCGGGTCTCCATCGCCATTATACGAAGCGATTCCGGGAAATGCTGGAGAAAGGTCGCAAGAATGACCTGATGAAGCGTTTGCCTGAGCTGAAAGGATGGCATGATGTGGTGGTGAATTTTACAGAGAAGCCCACGGTCGAAACCCTCAAGGTTCCAGATGAAATCGTAGAATTATCCAATCAATTTCAAAACTTCGTAGATCGGGCTGAAGAAGCTATTTCGCAGATTGAGACTGAGAAAGCAGAGGAGTTGGCAAAAGCCCGTAATGTAGAAGACCGAGTGAATAAAATCATCGGGAAGATGGGGAATGATCAGAAGCGCCTTCTTAAAAATATTTGGATTGATGGCCATGCTCCTCTCTATGCCTCTGAAAATGATACATATGCGAAGCTTTTGAATGAGGAACAAAAAGTGGAAGCAGATCGAATGAAGACCGAATTTGAGTCTCTTCGTAAGAAGGCCAAGCCCAAGTATCCCCAAGCCCATGCGGTCCAGGGAGGAGGTAAGGCGATGCAGGTCTACATTCGTGGTAACCCGGCGAGCAAAGGAGAATGGGTTGCACGGGGGACTCTTGAGATTTTAGAAAATGAACCACGACCGACTGATCCCGAGGCGGCCAAGAATCATCCTTTTTCACGTCTTGACCTTGCTGAGGCTATCGCTTCCCCGCAGAACCCTCTCACCGCTCGGGTAATCGTGAATCGCGTTTGGCAGTGGCACTTCGGGAAAGGCCTGGTGACGACTTCAAGCAATTTTGGTCTTTTGGGTGAAGCCCCGAGTCATCCAGAATTGCTCGATTGGTTGACCGTCAATTTTATCAAGAACGGATGGTCGATTAAGTGGTTGCATCGCGAGATTCTCAAATCAGCGACTTATCAACTTTCTAGTCAGCGAAGTTCTAAGAACGAAGAACTCGATGGTGATAATCGCTTTCGTTGGCGATTCGATCGTCGTCGCCTAGAAGTCGAAGCTTGGAGGGATGCCCTACTTGCGATCTCTGGGAATCTCGACCCGGCGATGGGTGGTCCGACGATCGAGCTCAGTAAAAACAAAACACGTCGCACGGTATATGCGAGTATCAGTCGTCATCAGCTCAATGGGATGCTAAGGATTTTTGATTTTCCCGACGCAAATGTTTCTGCAGCTTCTCGAACGGAGACGACTGTTCCGCAACAACAACTTTTCGTTCTAAATAGTGACTTCATTATCGATCAGGCTAAGGCTTTTGCCAAACGGGTGACGGTTGAACATGATGGAGTTCCGGAGCAGGTGGAATTTGCCTATCGCCTTGTTTTCGGTCGTTCACCCTCGAAAGCAGAGTTACAAGTTGCGCAGGACTATCTTAGTATTGAAAAAGAAAAAGACGACAAACTTTCCCGCTGGGAGCAGTATTGTCAGGCGTTGCTTGCGAGCAACGAATTGATGTATCTCGATTAACATGCAAGACGGAACCTTCCATCAATCAACCATGAATCGCCGTGATATGCTGAAACGCGCGGGAGGTGGATTTACATCGCTTGGGCTTGCTGGAGTTCTTGCCGATCAAGGTTTATTAGCTTCGGAAAGTCCGCTTGTTCCAAAATCTCCGCATATTCAACCTAGGGCTAAGCGTATCATTCATCTCTTCATGAATGGTGGACCTTCCCAGGTCGATACCTTTGACCCTAAGCCGGCTCTCGAGAAATACCATGGGCAACGCCCGCCGGGAGCTGAACGTAAAACAGAAAGACAAACCGGAGGACTTTTCAAATCGCCCTTCAAGTTTAAGCAATCGGGGCAGTCTGGGATTCCGGTCAGCGAAATTTTCCCCGAGGTTGCAAAGTGTATCGATGACATCTGCGTCATTCGATCCATGCACACTGATGTGCCCAATCACGAGCCTTCCCTGCTTATGATGAATTCGGGAATCACTCAGCCAATTCGCCCCAGCATGGGGTCTTGGCTAAGTTATGGTCTGGGGACCGAAAATCAAAATCTTCCGGGTTTTGTTGTCTTATGTCCGGGTAAACCGGTCGTAGGGCCACAGCTTTGGAGTAACGGTTTCCTTCCCGGGATTCATCAGGGCTGCCACATAGGTAAGCTCGATCCCAAAAAGATCGTTGATCACATCAGCAATAAACACCTCACTCCTCGGACCCAGCGTCAACAGCTTGATCTGATTAACCGGCTCAACGGCCTTCACTCGGATCAACGCGCGGGAGATGACAAGCTTGAGTCACGGATCCAGTCGCTTGAAGTAGCCTTCAGAATGCAGACCGAAGCTCAGGAGGCTTTTGATGTGAGCAAAGAAACCAAAGCGACTCGCGAGCTTTATGGGAAAGGGCAGTTTGCCGATTCTTGTCTCGCGGCCCGCCGTCTCGTCGAGCGTGGGGTTCGCATGGTGCAGGTTTATTTTGGTGGCGGTCAACCTTGGGATGATCATGGCAATATCGAAAATGGGCACCGAACAAAGGGGCAGCAAAGTGATCAGGCGGTTGCCGGCTTGCTTCGTGATTTGAAATCTCGAGGCCTCCTCGAAGACACTTTGGTTTTATGGGGAGGTGAGTTTGGTCGCACCCCGGTGTCTGAGGGAGGAAGTGGGCGCGATCATAATCACCATGGATTTACCGTTTGGCTCGCCGGCGGAGGAGTCAAGGGCGGCATGACCTACGGTTCGACCGACGAGTTTGGCTTCGCGGCCATGGAAAATAAGGTCCATGTCCATGATCTCCACGCCACCATTCTTCACCTCATGGGACTGGATCACGAAAATCTGACCTACCGATACTCCGGCCGGGATTTTCGCCTCACCGATGTCCACGGACATGTCGTGAAGGATATCTTGGCGTGACATGTTGTTGCCGAGATTTTGCTAGTGACGTGATTTCGTTAAGCGGCCTCGTTGTTGGTGTGTCGTCATAATCCGAAAGTAGGCTGAATTGCTAAAAGAGAAGGTGCTTTGGCCCGACCTTGACCTTTTGAGTCCTCAAGCCTAGCGTCCGCCCTGATTTCTAGCGCTATGAGCACTCCTGAAGGAAAATCCTACAAAGACACCCTGTTTCTGCCGAAAACAGATTTCCCCATGAAGGGGAATCTGACCGTGCGGGAGCCGGCTCGCCTCGACAAGTGGAACTCCGAAGATCTCTACGCGCGAATTATTGCTAAAAGAAAAGCTGAAAATGCTCCACGTTTCATCCTTCATGATGGCCCTCCATTTGCAAACGGGGACGTTCATATGGGAACCGGTCTCAACAAAGTCCTCAAAGACTTCGTGGTAAAATCAAAGACAATGGCCGGATTTGAAACGCCTTACATCCCAGGTTGGGACTGCCATGGTCTTCCGATCGAGTTTAAGGTGATGCAGGATGAGGATGCTCGCGATATCGAACCCGCTGAAATCCGACGTCGTTGCGAAACCTTCGCAAGAGGCTGGATTGATACGCAACGTGAATCTTTTAAGCGGCTTGGGGTTTTTGGCGATTGGGATAACCCCTACCTCACCCTTGATCCCGGTTACGAAGCTAATATTCTCAGGACGTTTGCGGCATTGATCGAGAAGGGCTGCATTTATCAATCAAAGAAGCCAGTCCAGTGGTCCTTCGGGGCTAAGACTGCGCTTGCCGAGGCTGAGGTCGAGTATCAGGTCAAGAGATCGACTGCGGTTTTCGTGAAATTTGATCTTCCCTCGCACGACGCTTTACCCGCTGGGAGCTCGATCGCAATTTGGACTACGACGCCTTGGACGCTTCCAGCGAACCTCGGAATCGCGGTGCATGAGCGTTTCACCTACACAATCGGGAAATATTCGAATGGTGAAACAATTATCGTTGTCCGTGATCTTCTTGTCGATTTTCAGGAAAAAACTGGCCTGACTTTAGAAGAGGAATTGGGCGAAATCAAGGGAGCAGAGCTCGAAGGCTTAGAAGCGCAGCATCCCTTCTTAGACCGTTCTTCCAAAGTGATTCTTGCTCCTTTTGTTACCACCGACTCCGGCACAGGTGCGGTCCACATTGCTCCCGGCCATGGTGCGGACGATTACTCCATCGGGCAGCAAAACGGCCTCGCAGTCCTTAGCCCGGTTGATGACGATGGTCTCTTCACCGAGGAATGTGGCCTACCCGAATTGGTCGGGACCCACGTTTTTAAGGGGAATGCTCGGATTGTTGAGATTCTTACTGAAAAAGGAGCGCTTTTAGGCGAGGAAACCTACGAGCACAGTTACCCGCACTGCTGGCGCTCCAAGACACCCATCATCTTCCGCGCGGTAGAACAGTTCTTCATCTCTATGGAGGGGCTTCGCGAAAAAGCTCTCAGTGAGATTGATGAGGTTGAGTGGCTTCCCAATTGGGGTCGTAATCGTATTTACGGAACTGTCGAAGCTCGGCCTGACTGGTGTATTTCGCGCCAGAGAACTTGGGGTGTTCCGCTTCCTGTTTTCTTCAAGGAAGATGGTGAGCCCATCGTCTCGGCTGATCTTGCCAAGAAAATTGCCGATCTCGTTGAGAAGGAAGGCACCAATGTCTGGTTCGAAAAATCTGATGCTGAATGGGCCACTCTTCTCGATTTACCCGAGGGGTCTACAAAATGCCGCGACACCTTGGACGTCTGGATCGATTCTGGTTCGTCCCACGTTGCAGTTCTCGAGGCTCATCCTGAGCTCAATGTTCCGGCCGACCTCTACCTCGAGGCGACAGATCAGCACCGTGGGTGGTTCCAAAGCTCGCTCATGCTGAGTGTCGGAGTGCGAGATAAAGCACCTTATAAAACAGTGATGACTCACGGCTTTGTGGTGGATACCGAAACTGGGAAGAAAACTTCTAAATCTGATGCCAAAAAGAAAGGGAAGCCGACTGATGCGGCGCACTTCTATGGGAAATATGGCGCTGATATCCTTCGTCTTTGGGTGAGTTCGGTGGATTGGCAAAATGAGGTCCCTTTCAGTGAGAAGCTCTTCCAGCAAGTTGGAGAGCCCTATCGTCGACTCCGCAATACCTTTAAAATTCTTCTTGGCAACATGCGGGATGAAAAGGTAGTAGAACCAGCATCACTTCCGCTGATTGATCAGTGGATCATGGAGCGCTTGCAGGTCATTATCGCTGAAGTGCGAGAGGCTTATGAAAAGTATGACTTCCGTAAGGTTTTTACGCTGGTTAATCAGTTTGCCGCAAGCGATCTCAGCGCTAACTATATCGATATTACCAAAGACCGCCTCTATTGTGACACCGCGGAAAGTGAGCAACGCAAAGCGAGTGTTTGGGTGATGGGGCAACTATTTGATGCTCTCGTGAAACTCCTCGCGCCGGTTCTTGCTTACACAGCTGAGGAAGCTTGGGAGCATGCGGGACGTGAAGGGAGCATCCATGAGCAGGATTTCCCGAAGGTGAATCCCAAGTATGCGACCACTGGGGCGATAGAGACGATTGATAAACTTCTTGAGATCAAAGCGGTCATGCAGGCTGCAATTGAGGAAAAGGTCCAAGGGAAAGAGTTTAAAAAGAATAACGAAGCCCTCGTCACTCTGACCGTTCCTTCGGGTAATCCCTACCTTGAACTGCTGCAGGATCACCAGTTTGCTACCGAATTTTTTATCGTGAGCGCGCTCAATATTGAAGAGGGTGACTGTTTATCTGCGGTTGTGGAGGCAACTTCAAATCCAATGTGTCCTCGTTGCCGAAAATACGAGCCTCCTGTCAATGTCGATGGTCTTTGCCAGCGCTGTGCGGATGCAGTTTCTTAGAAGTTCTTCTAAGGGAATTGTAACTACGGGGGAGTGAATTTTAGCCGGAAGAAGCGACTTGGTGTTGAGAGGGGAATAGTTACCGACGTTTCATGTTCTGTGGTAGGAATGGAGCTCGCTTCGATCGTCGGAAAGCTAAGAAGATCCGTTCCACTTTCGACGGTGTATTGACAGCCCGGAACAGTTTGGAACCAGAGCTTGCCCGTATCATTCAAGACGAGAGAGGGATGTCTCAAAATATCACCTCCCCAGTATTTTTTGGCGTGCTTGTAGGCGGCTTTTCCAATTTTTTGTCCCATGATGCGTCCAGGACCATCATCGGGTGAGAGGTGGATACCGCCGTAGATCCGCGATTCGCCTGCTTCATCTGCAGCGTCGTAATAGGTGGCCCATTGTAGAGTGAGGTCACTGGTAGGCCCCGCTTCGAATTTGAGATAACCAGCGGGGATAGTGTGGGAGAACAGTCCGCCAGGGAAGAAGGATGAGCCAGTGAACAACGTCATCACTTCGGCGGCCGCTCGGCTAAATCCTGAGTGTCCGGAGACATACCCGGCGAAGGCGGGAGTGACAAAGACGTCTTGTTGATAGGGAAGCCAGTTCTGTGCGAGAATCCACTCCCGGCCTCCGGCCTCGGTTTCTGGATCATCTGGTTCACCGGGCCACACATTGACCGCGATACTACCAACGTAGAAAGAGAGATGGCTGTGGTAGCTTTCGGCGGTTGAAGCGGTGATTTCTTCAATCAATCCAGGAATAAGAGGTAATTCGCCAAGGCGAGCGAGGTAGCGGATCGCTGAAATAGGGCGGACGTAGTCGTAGTGCGCTTTCACTCCCCAAACTGCGACTGCTGTATTGTGGAGAGCTGAATTGAGCGCGAAGTAGAGTTTTAATTCCCATTCGAGAATATCTAAAACTGGGCCATCACGGGCAATTTTCAAATCGAGAGACGGGTCCTCGGCTATTAGGTCCGTGACTTCGTTGGCGAGGACATTCCAGTGGCCGGGAGGAGTTTCCGAGTCTGGACCGTCGGCCCAGAATTCAGCGACACAGCGCCCAAAATCAGCATGCAGAACTTCATTATCGGGATAAGGAAGCCCAGTTTCCGGATTGATCGGATGGCCGGTCCCATCATTTGTTCCGAGAGGATTGTTTCCACGTAGTGATGGTGAGAGATTGATGGTGGACGGGTTAGTAGGGTCAAGGAGTGCCGAATACTCCAAAACCTCAACTGCATTAGTCTTGTAATCAAGGCCACCGTTTTCTCCCAACTTAGGTGGGGCGCCTGGGTCGAAGTAAAGACCGTCGGAATCTCGGTCGGAGGAAAACAGACCAAAGGCCTTCACACTTCCCCAGTGTGGGCTGACAAATCGTTGAATTTTTGAAGCGATTTGACCATTCTGAGTGAAGGCAACGCTGAAGGCTAGAGGCTGCCATCGATTCAGATCAGACCAGCCGTTGGGAAAGAAGGAAGCAGTGTCATTTGTCGCCAAAATGAGCGGTGAATTTGCGGGGATATAGTTTGTGTCATCGCGGTAGCCGGCAAGTGTGCTTTCATTGGCCCCATCTTCCCTCCCGTAGCTGATAATTGCAGCCCCAATCCTGTTTCCAATAGCTGAGGGCGAGGTCCCGATAGTTGAGGTCTCAGCCTTGTCATATCCGAGGTCGCTCAAACGAAGATCGAGAGCAGCCAGAGTGGTGGAGGAATTCGTTGAAAAAGCATAGCGATGCTTGAGCACACGGTAGGCTGCGTAGCTGATCGCTTCATGGCGTGCAGCTTCCACTGTCGAACCAACTGGAACTACCGCGCTTTCATTGTAGAGATAGCCAAGAGCACCATCGTCAAAAGACGCCCAAGCATCCCACATTGCCACGGAAAGATGGAATAGGTTCCGCGCGTGGACGGTTGGAGCGGGAAAGTCGAGACGAATAGCGGCGAGGTTTTCCTCGTTCCAGTGCCGTGCTACGCTTTTCGCTTCGACAAAGGATGGAAATCCATAAAAGCCAAGAAGAAATATGATGGTCTGCCTTACTCCCAATCCCATTATTTCCCTCCTCACCCCCTAATCCTAGAGCTTTTCTTTTACTGAGCAAACTAGAACTTAGAGCGTAAGGTGAAATATCGAGTAATGTTAGTGACCGTCGGTTAGTTTATAAGAGTTTGGCTCAAAGAGACGTAAAATGCGAATTGGCATAGGTTCGTCTAGAAGTTATCAACAAAGGCTGTTTCTGTTTCGGCGTTCTTTCCAGTTTAATTTCCTATGCAAATTTCTTGTCCTCATTGTTCGACCGCGCTGGATGTTACCCCCGAGCACTTGGGGCACCAAGTGCAGTGCCCGGCTTGTCAAAATCGATTAACGGTTCCTTCGGAAATTGTTTCTGGTGGTGATGCTGCCAAGTCCAAGCACCCTGAAAGAACCGGATGGGAGGAGGGCGATCATGCGAACGTTAACTTTGGAAAGAGTCTTCTTTTTGGAGTGTTGATAACGCTGGGCGTTTTAGGGTTGATGGTTCCATTTTTGGGAACACGGATCGGCGATCTTTTCCTCGACCGTGGCTGGGTGAATTGGGTTGAAACCTTCCTTTTTTGCTGGGGCTTGGTGATGCTCGCGATGAAATGGAAGAAGAATAAGAGTCAGGAGCGAGCAACTCTACTCAACCTTTTCCCTGAGCATCTTGGGCGGGAGATTCACGTTGGGAATGTGAGCACCTTTATCGATAATGTTTATCACGTTCCCACGAAGCTTCGAGACAGTCTTATGGTGAATCGTATCCGGAAGGCTCTGGAGCTTTTTGAATCACGGGTGAACAACCAGGAGGTGGCAGATTTTCTCAACACGCAATCGGATATCGATGCCAACCGCTCAAGTAGTTCGTATTCGTTAGTGAAGGTTTTCTTGTGGGCCATTCCCATTCTCGGTTTCATTGGGACTGTGATTGGCCTTTCGGTTGCGGTTGGGTCGCTCGCGATGGGTGATACTTCGGATCCGGAGTCTTTAAAGGAGTCGATCAACAGTCTTACCGGGGGGTTGGGAACCGCATTTGATACGACCTTGCTTGGTCTAATTTTGAGTATCCTGATGAGCTTTCCGCTCGCATTGGTTCAAAAGAAAGAAGACGAAACGCTCACGATGATCGATTCTTTTTGTGTGGAGAAGCTTCTCCCTAAACTTAATGATAGCCGGACTTTGGTTGGGGAAGAATTGATCCAGCAGGCCAATAGTATACCGCAATTGGTCACGTCTTTGGCCAAGGCGCATGAGACCTTCTTGGTAAATTTGAACGAATCTACCCGTATGCTGACGGAGTCAGCCGAGGTTCTTCAGGTGAGGCTGACCGGGCACCAAAAAATGGTGGAGAAAACCTTTACTGATGCGGCGAGTAAGCTGCTGGAGACGAGTCGCGATGTTTTCCTGCGATCCAATAATCAACTGGAAAAAAGTTTCCAAAGCATAGCCACGGGAATCGATTCGATGAATCGTTCGCTCAAGGAGCTCGGAGAAAATCAAATTCCTAACGAGGCCAAAAAAAAGCGTGGATTCTTTTCCAAGTTCTAAATTTTAAGCCGTGGCCCGCCGATCGAAAGATTCCGATAATGGGGTTTCCCTTTTCCCCTTCATGAGTATTTTGGCATGCCTCATCGGGATTTTGACGCTTATGATCAGCGTGATGATACAGGTTCAACAGATGAAGAAAGCTGGCCGGACCGAGGAGGAGATGGCTCTGGCGATGAAGAATCGGACACTCATCAAGAAGGCTGAAAAGTTATTAAAAGAGGGTGATCTTAAACAAAAGGAGCTCCAGAAAGAGAAGGCCACGGTGTCCGTGATGGAAAAACTTAAGGATCGCAAGATCGCACTCACGATGGAATTGGAGGGCTTAAATAAGGCGAAGAATAAAAGTCGTTCGGATGCCGAGTTGCAGAAGCAGGTCGAGAACATGAGGAATGAAATTATTGCGATAAAGGAGGAACGTCCACCCCTCGCGAAACGCTTAAAAGATCTGGAGAATGAATTGAAGAGAAGGGAGGAAAAGCCTAAGCCAAAAGACTCTGTCAAGGTGCAGCCAAGGGGTGTTTTAGGGGGGGGAGCGGACGTGATTTTCTTTGTTGAATGTAACTCAACGGGAATTGTCTTACTTGATTCGCAAGGTGGGCAGAAGAAGATCTCTACGGCCGCAATTAAGACGAGCGGGGGTTACGCAAAGTATCTTGACCGG
>Ga0213868_10002806_pt1 | contig 16548 bp, 15 predicted proteins | sample PICome_9_FD_160087 | JGI IMG/M metagenome (GOLD analysis project Ga0213868, IMG submission 160087) | Coastal seawater microbial communities near Pivers Island, North Carolina, United States - PICO127 | ecosystem: Environmental > Aquatic > Marine > Coastal | place: USA: North Carolina...
AAACCCAACACAAGCAACTGCTCGCCGATATACAAACCCACAGCCAAGAGCAAGCAGAGATCATTCCCTGCTCCAATCAAAGCCGCGCAAAGAGCCTCAATACTGGCGCAGCAGAGGCCAGCGGCAAATGGTTATGGTTTGTTCATGCAGATAGTCGAATCAGCGCAGATAATCTCCAGGCCCTAGAACAGAGCCTCGAAAAATACCCTGACTCCCTCCACCACTTCGATCTGGCCTTTGATCGGCGGTTTTTACGCGGCAATGCGCTGGGCGCCAATCTCCGCTCAAGGTTACTTGGCCTTCCTTTTGGCGATCAGGGATTCTGTATCAAAAAATCCCTGTTTAATGACCTGAGTGGCTACTGCGAAGACGCAGCCTACGGTGAAGATTTGCTCTTTGTCTGGCAGGCTCATCAGGCGCGTATTAAATTGCGCCGTATTCCTTCAAAGCTAGTGACCAGCGGCCGCAAATATCAGCAGCAGGGCTGGCTAAAGCTATCCCTACTCTACCAGTGGCGATGGATACTGATATCATTACCGCAGTTGCTAAAACTTATCGCGATGCGCATCAGAGCTCTTAATGAATAGTATCTTTCCATGACTAGCGCTTCCCTGAACTCTACTGCCATTGCGGTCTTTGTTAAAACCCCCGGTCTGTCGCCAGTCAAAACCCGCCTGGCGGCAACTATAGGGACAGCAGCTGCCGAACAGTTTTATACGCACTGCACAGAGGCTATTCGAGAAACTCTGGAAACAGCGTCAAAAACCATGGATATTGTGCCGTTTTGGGCGGTGGGCGAAGAAGCCGGACTATCCCACCCCCTGTGGCAGGGCTTTGAGGCTATATATACCGGTGAAGGCGATCTCGGCGAACGCCAGCATCATATCTACCAGAGACTTCTGGCTAAATACCAGCGGGTTATTCTAATAGGGGCAGATTCACCGCAACTCTCCTCAATGCACCTAAACAATGCCATAGAGGCGCTGGATAGCCATCGCTTTGCACTGGGTCCCGCAGTGGATGGGGGTTACTATTTACTGGCAGGCAGAGCACCGATTGCCAAGGATATCTGGACGAATGTGACTTACAGTGCAGCAGATACTGCTGAGCAATTACTCACCCAATTACCCACCACAGCGGCAATTTTAGATTCCATTACCGATGTGGATACCATTGAGAATCTGGCAGGATTAAAGCGCGAGATACCGGCAGAAAATCTCAGAAATAATAACCAAGAAATACTTTTAGATTATATAGAATCCACGTTGTATTAATATTAATATTAAATTTAAAGTCAGGCCTCTACAGAGCAACTTCCACCACCAAGCACACAGAATGCCGCGCAGTGGGGATGATTGAGCTGCACAGTCTTCGAGGCCTCGGCGAGGGTGCTACCCAAATTAAACTGCTGATCGTAAGCCAGTAAGGTACAGGCCATCACACTGGGCGCATTATCCCCTTTGCGCTTAACCACCATTCGCGATGATGCGCACATCATTGCATCCGGTTTAACCCCGAGAATATCCCAACAGGCGGTGGTAATTTCCGGCACCGGTTTGCCCTCGGCCATCTCGGGAAAGAGCACCAGCTGTTTTTTATCCATCGCATCTACAGCTATATTGTTCTGTTTAAAGAGAGCCGCAAAACCTTCACGTAAACTCTGCTCATCGCCGCCCCACAGAGTGCGCCCCGCCACATCGAGATTAAAACCATTATTTGATAGCCAGCAGAGCCCATCTAACATGGGCTGCCAAGACCTGGCGCCGCGCTCCTCTTCGTGCAATTCAGGACGGTAGTGATCCACAGAGACGCGCAATGTTAACTGCTGGGGGTAGCGTTTATGCAACTCCACCAATTGATCAGCGAGCTTGGCCATGGGGCGCATCCCATTGGTCAGTACCAACAGCTGAAAACCACGGCGCAATATAGCCCCCATAATCGGGATAATATCCGGGTTCATAAACGGCTCGCCGCCGGTAAGGCCAATTTCCCTGGTGCCTAGACTCTGGCTCTGGATTTCATCGAGAAACGCTTCCACTTCAGTGAGGCAAATATATTCAAGACGATCATTCGTCGGCGTAGATTCTATATAACAGTTAGCGCAGGCCAGATTGCACAGTGTGCCGGTATTAAACCAAAGGGTCTGCAGCTGGTTGAGTGCCACACTGGCCCTAGTGGAACCGTCAGAAGTGATAAAGGGATCCGAAAACTTATTGGAATCAGTGTCGAAACTCATAATGGACCTAGCCAGTTAAATTAAACAACTATCTCAGGGCCTATCATAAGTTATTCACTCTGGGTCTGGAACCTGTCAGGCCTAGTTACTGTCCAGGCCCAGTAAAAGGCTAAGAACTGCAGGACCAAACGCACATAGAGTGCTGCGAGGGGGATATCAGGAAACAGCTGGGGGTTGAATGCCATATGTAAATTGGCCGGGTAGACGGCAATTAATAGCGCCACCAAACCTGCACCGGCCAGGGCGCGAAATCGGGGGATTAATACACCTACACCCCCCATAACTTCAAAAACACCACTGATATAGACCAACTCCAGATGCCAGGGAATCCACGGCGGCATAATGCTGACATAAAAGTCTGGGGAGATCAGGTGGTCAATGCCGGCATAGGTAAAGAACAGACTCAGTAGAACCAGGAAAAAGGTTTTAATCCGGCTTGTTGGAAACTGAAACCAGCCTACCAATATTCCCAGTTGATTAGATATATTCATCTTTACTCACCTTAGATTACAGACGGACTTCCGTATTTCTCTATTAGCTTTTCAGCGATTTTATCCTGCTCGGCACGGGCATCAAACTTTGCACATTGCCCATTGTTCCAAGACTGATAGCGCGGTATATCCGCATCACCTATATTGATCAATGTCTCCCAGACCAGAATACATTTCTCCGCATAACTGGCATCACTAAAGCTGGCAACACTGTCCAGAAGGCTATCGAGGGTTTGAGTCTCAAAATCCAGCGCCAGAAACTCATCCTTGTCCAGATGCACATAGGCTTTATCTGCACTGTTATAAGCCTGCCAATGGAAAGGCAGCGATTTATCCGGCTTTGCGGACTGGGCAAAATTTCCCCAGATATTCATTACCGTGCGCTGCATCTGGTCTCGCGCCTCACCTTCAGGATAGATATAGGAAGTGATGGGACCATACTTAAAATCACCGGTAACAAACGAGATATCCGTGCCATGGGCTGCGCCAATAATATTTGGGAAATCAGCAAAAAATGATTTCACCTGGTCATCCCAGTCGAATCTATAGGCATAGAGATTATCGTACCCGGCAAGTTCCAGCGCATCCAGCGGCTCATCAACACCCCGCGCCTTCCAGGCTTGGGATCTAACCCGAACCCAAAAGCTGTAGAGCTGAGGGTCTTTTATAGTCATTCTCGCTGGCAATAATTTGGTCAATGGATAGCCGACATTGATAAAGTAACGGTGCAATCCCAGCCACAGAGTCACCTCATCTTTATTGGCCCCGGAGATAACCGGAATATCTTTTGCGTACTGCGGGTCAGCCATTGCCGCCAACAGCCCCTCTTTGGGGATAACAATGCCGTCAGCCGTGGTCAGGGGAATATAGTCAATCTTATCGCCCCTGCTATAGAGACCGATAAATTCCCGGGCATCGACATATTTAAGCAATCGGCGCAGTTGCTCTGTCGAAGAGGATTGCTGACTGCTCCCCTGCTGCTTAACCAGAAGATCCTCAACCACCTGCCATGAACCCTTAGTGACATAGCTATTGGCAGCTTTGAAGTTGTAAGCGTTTTTCAGGCTGTTGCTGATAGTGTAACCGGATTGGGCGATCGCCTTGTGAAACAGCCCCTTGGCAAGGGGTGAGGCAAGCATCGTATAGACATTATGACCGCCGGCGGATTCACCAAAAATAGTCACATTGTTGGCATCGCCACCAAACTGAGCAATATTGTCCTGCACCCAGTGCAACGCCTGAATAATATCCAGAGTGCCAAAGTTGGATGCGCCATCTAGTCCAGTCTGCATACCCTGAATGGCCGGGTGGGTAAACCAGCCGAGCGCGCCAAGGCGATAGTTAATGGTTACGACGATAACCTTTTGGCTGTCTACCAGCTTGGTAAAATCATAATAATTCTTGGTGCCGGTGGTATTGCCGCCGCCATGTATCCAAAACATAACTGGGTAATTGGTTTCAGCAAAATCCTCTGGGGCGCTGATATCCAGATACAGGCAATCCTCTGCCCCAACCACAGACTCGCCATTTTTAGCACTTGCGCCACCGTATTCAGCGGCGGGTTGCACACAGGCTAAATCTCCCTTAGTTTCAATTACCGCCTCTGGGGATTGCAGTGGCCGCGGCGCTCGCCAGCGCAAGTCGCCAACCGGCGGCTGGGCATAGGGAATATCCAGCCAGTTAACCACCGTGGTGGTCGGGCTGGAATCAGCGCTATATGAGGCGAATTGGCCCTGAACAGTGCCACTGGTAGTAGCGATCTTATGCTCATTAAACAGCTCAACAACAGGTTCCTGGGGCGTAAATAGCGCACAGGAGGCTATGGACAGAAAAACCAGTGATATCAGAATACGATTCATAATTTTTATACTTTTTATTATTTTGCCAAGCTGACTAAAGACTTGGAGTTTTATTATTACGTTTTAACCCTGGTTACCGATCAATTGTTATCAATGGCATCCCTGCACAAGCTAGATCATATCTATTAAATATCAAATAGTAATGCCGCCTATAATCAGCAATAATAAGCGTAAATAAAACTATAAAAATAATGCCAACATCCCGGGGAGTTATCCGAATGTACTCGCATCGCTATTTCCAGTACAGCTTAAAATATTCACTAATAGCAGTATCAATCGCACTGGCATCCTGTGGCGGTGGCGGCAGCAGTGAAGGCACAACACCGCCGGTTAACACCAATCCAGTTGACGAACCTGTAGCCACTGGATTATTGATACCGGTAGAAACCCAAGAGCAATTAGTCAACTCCTTTCGCCAGGGGTTTACTCAGATAATTGAGACGACAGCTGAACTCTCCATCGATGATGCAATGGTTCAGGCGCCGGTAGCCGAGGCCGACAGCGGCGATAGCGCCAGCTCAAGAAGCTTTACCACAACCTATACCCTTGAGAGAGGTATCGATGAACACGATGCCGTCAAATACAACGGGTCACATCTGTTTATCGCCCCCAGCCGCAGTATGGATTGCTGCTTTATTGTCGATGATATCGTCTTTGAAGGCGATGGGATGATGGCCAATGATGCGATTATGGCCCCTGAAGATAGCGTTATGGAGAGCGATGAGCACAGCATTCGTATTCTCGCCACAGATCCACAGCAGGCCGAAGCTACGCCGGTAGGCAGCATTGCCGTCGATAGCAACCGCAGTATCGAAGGGCTCTATATTGATAACTCACAGCTGGTTTCCATCGATAGCTCCGGCTGGTGGGGACTCTATGGTGATGCCTTTATCAGCCCACGCACCTGGCAGGCTCAAAGCACTGGCCTGGCAGTCTACGATATTAGCGATACAGCCAATCCCACCCTCGACTGGCAGGTTGAGATTGAAGGCGGCTTTATCAGCAGCCGCAAAAAAGGCGACACCGTCTCTCTGGTCGCCCGCCGTACACCGAGAGCAGAGGGTCTGCACTACTACCCTAGCGATGACGAGATGGCAGCCGAAAATACAGCGACTCTGAATGCCCTCAGCATTGAGGATATACTGCCTAAGATCTCAATCGATGGCAGCGAAAGCCCATTGTTAGAAGCCACGGATTGCAGTATTGCCAACTCAGCGCACAGCAGCTCGCCCAGCGCCACCTATACACCGACCATGACATTACTTATCGCTATTGATCTGGGGCCATCAACCGATGGACAGCCGGTGATAAGCCAAGCGGTTTGCTATATGGAACCGACCTCCGGCATCTATGTCTCGGAAAATGCTATCTACCTGACTCAGGCGGACTACAACAGCTCAGAGACTCGAACCTTTGTGCACAAGTATGCGCTAAATGAACAACTCAGCTATTCAGGTTCCGGCGTTGTCCAGGGAACTATCAATGGCAGCAGCAGTGATTTCCGTATTAACGAATATGACGATCATCTGCGCCTGGTAACCACAGAGTTTACCGGCGACTCATCAGATCAATTTGATCATCAACTGGTTGTCTTAAAGCAATCAGCCACTGCAGCCGAGCTCAATGTGGTGGCAACACTGCCCAGTGACGAGCGTCCCGCTGAAATCGGTAAGCCCAATGAAGATCTCTATGGTGTTAGATTTTTGGGCGATACTCTCTACCTGGTGACCTTTGAGCGCACCGACCCGCTCTATGTACTCGACCTCTCCAATGCAACAGATCCACTGATTGCCGGCGAACTCAGCGTACCCGGCTTCTCCGACTTTCTGCATCCGGTCAACAGCGATTTATTGTTAGGCCTGGGCCAGGATGAAAACCGTGCGGTAAAACTGGAATTGTTTAATGTCGCATCCATTGACAGCCCCTACTCTCTCGGCACCGTCACCCTGGCGCCCGAGGCTTCCTGGAGTCACTCTGAAGCACGCTATAACCACCACGCCTTTACCTATCAACCGATCAGTGAAAGCACAGACCGTTTCTCTATACCCCTATCACTGGGCTTATACGATGAGTCTGAGGGTTATAGTGAAGAAGATCGACTCTATCTATTTGAGATCGACAGCAAAGATTCGCCAGCACTCAGTTCAATTATTGAGGTCGGGCATATCAGCGCCAAGTCCCAGTGGTGGAATAGTCTACAGCGGTCAGTATTTGATGGCGATGCGGTCTACTTTATCAATGGCAGCTCGGTCTGGTCTGCGCTGTGGAGTAACCCGACTGAACAGAACGGGCCGCTGTAAGCTCTCTATATTAAAAGCAATTTAAAACTAACTTTCGCAGAGTTTGGCACAGTGAGCCCGGCAATAAAAAGTTTGCCGCTCTGCGACTGTTTTAGTCCGCTGTATTATCACTTCGCAACAGTTCTATTTGCTCTTTATGGGAGGCAATCACCCTGTGAGTCTGGGCCCTAAACTCGGCAAGTTGGCTCTCCATCTTCTTGACCCTCTTGGCCAGTTCAATGGTGTATAAAATCAAAAACAAACCGCCGATCACTAGTACCGGAACAAGAAAAAAGGGCATTGTAAAAATTCTCTGAAAAATAAATTAAAAGACTCTGCAACCAGAGCCGGGAAATTACTGGGCAATAATAACACTACTCAGTAAAGCTGGTTATCTGCCAGAGGGACTTCGAGGGCATTAGTCGCTGGTTTTTCAGCGCCGCCAATCATTTCATCGTAGGCGCTGGTATGCCGCAGTACGGTTTTACTCGCAGAAACTTCGCGCATGCGCTTTTGCAATTCAACCAGGTTAATTGATCTTATAAGAATGCCTTTATCGTCGGTAATATACTGTTCTTCCCCATCAATAATGGCCGAGGCCTGATAGAGACTTAGATCCACTGAGTGAAAAATCAGCTTATCCACGACAAAATATTTTTCCAGCTTCGACAGTGCAATAGTCAAAATAACAATCCTTTTCAATTTCCAGAGTTATGCCTGTTTTAAATACGCCCTGCGGCGGAAATTGGGTTGCTACTATCTAAAGCCAATAAGCTAATTATAATGAACCACCTAAATACCTAATGACTGATAATTTTGAAGCCTATATTTATGATAACTATTGCCAGATTAATACCTGCCCTGCTCCTGCTGTTAAGCCTTTTACCTAACATTTCAGCCCATGCTGATGCACGGACAGCAGAATTCAATAGTGACCCTGATATAAGCATTGAAACCATTATTGTTACCGGTCGCCGTGACAGCCAATCCATCGACAACCTAATTGGCGCCATTGGGCAGGTCACCCGTAGCGAACTGGAATTGGTCGGACATGCCCATATCAACCAAGCTGCCGCCCGCCTTCCCGGCGTATGGCTGAGCCGCGGCAATGGCCAGGAACTGCTCGCCGCTGTGCGCTCACCGGTTTTTACCGGTGCCGGCAGCTGTGGTGAAATTCAAACCAGTGAAGATGGGCTACCCATTCGCCCCACCGGGCTCTGCAATGTCAATCAGCTATTTGAAGTAAATAGCGAACAGGCCGCTGGCCTGGAAATCTGGCGCGGCCCGGGCACAGTCTTTTATGGTTCCAATGCCATGCACGGGGTTATCAATACGCTTTCTCCCGATATTAACCGCAACGCTCTATCTGTGGAGACCGCCAGTCACGATTACAATCGTATTAAACTCGGCTGGAACCAAGAGCGCGGCGCCCAACAGTGGCAGATCGCCGCGAATGGGGTAAAAGACGGCGGCTTTAAAGACGACTCAGGTTTTGAGCAGCAAAAGCTATCCCTAAAACATCAGTGGACTGGCAGCCATTTCAGCAGCAAAACCCATCTTTCAATGGTCAATCTCAACCAGGAAACCGCAGGCTATATTCGCGGTAAAAACACTTATCAAGACCCATTGCTATGGAAAACCAACCCAAATCCCGAAGCCTTTAGAGATGCACAGGCATTAAGACTTTCAAGCCAAATCTCTGGTACCGGCAATAACGCAAACCAATGGCAAATAACCCCCTATCTGCGCCATAGCAGTATGAATTTTCTACAGCACTATCTGCCCGGAAAACCTCTGGAGAAAAATGGCCAGACCAGTGGTGGCATTCAATCGAGCTTAAAACAAAGCTTAAACAACAATACCAGCCTATGGCTGGGTGCTGATCTTGAATGGGCCCGCATGTGGGTGGAGGAGTTTCAGGCCAACCCTCTTGGCACTGCGGACAATGTCCGCTATCAGGGCCAGCACTATGACTTTGAGGTCGATAGCCAACAACTCGCCGCCTTTGCCAACCTTGAGTGGAAACCAAGCGATCAGCTAACTGCCGAAGTCGGTCTGCGCGCCGAAACTATTAACTACGACTACCAAAATAATATGCTCGCAGGAACCACCAGAGATGATGGCGGCGCCTGTAATTCTACTGATGGCAGCTGCCGTTACTTCCGCCCGGCAGATCGCTCCGACAACATTGATAACTTCAACTTTCAGTTGGGTGTTAAATACCAGATCAACCCTCAGTTATCCCTCTATAGTCGTATCGCCAGCGCCTATCGAGCACCACAGATCAATGAGCTATACCGTCTCCAGAAAGAGCAGGAAATCAGCGATATAAAACCTGAGCAGTTAGAGAGTTTTGAAGCCGGTTTGCGTTTTTACACAAATGCCCTCAGCGCAGAACTTAATCTCTACCATATGGATAAACAACAGGTAATTCTCAAAGACTCCGACGGCTTTGTGGTCAGTGATGGTGAGACCAGCCATCAGGGTATTGAATGGCAGCTGGGTTATGCCATTAACCCTTCATGGCAGATTGCTACAGCCGGTGCCTGGGCTAAACATCTCTATATAAAAAGCAGCCCACTCAATGGCGTTGCCGTCAACGGTAATGATATAGATACCGCACCGCGCCATCAGGGCAGCGCTCACCTGCGCTATCAACACTCTGAACAGACCAGCGCCGAGCTTGAATGGCTGTATCTCGGCAGTTACTTCCTCGATGCTGTTAACGCCCATAAATATCCCGGACACAATCTGCTTAATCTAGTTTGGCAACAGAACTACGATTCTTGGCAACTGCGACTGCGAGCCACTAATATCGGCGATAAGCGTATTGCCGATCGCGCTGACTTCGCCTTTGGCAGTTACCGCTACTTTGTGGGTGAAGGTCGTGGATTTTCGGCAGAGATTAAACGCTATTTTTAGCCTGTTGCAACAGAGCCTGTCGCTCAGAAAAGGCCGGGGCATTTATGCTAGAATCCGGCACCTTTCAAGTCATTTTAAGCCAGGCCATAAGCCACCATGCTCAGACTCAGCGAAATTAAATTACCCCTCAACCACACAGAGAATGATTTATCTGAGGCTATTCTAAGAACCCTTAAAATCTCTACTGAAGAGCTACTCGGCTTTAGCATCTACAAACGCAGCTATGATGCCCGCAAAAAAGGCAATATCCTGCTGATCTACCAGTTTGATATTGAACTTAGTGACAGCGCAGAAAAGCGTATCCTGGAAACAACCCCCGCCCTGCCCCGTGTCGGACCCAGCCCGGACACCAGCTATAAATTTGTTGCCCAGGCAGCCACAGACTTTCCCGCAGGCAATCAACAGCGACCGATTATTATTGGCTTTGGCCCCTGCGGAATACTCGCCGCACTGGTACTGGCACAGATGGGCTTAAAACCCATCGTTGTCGAACGCGGTCGCGAGGTGCGCCAACGCACTCAGGACACCTGGGGCTTTTGGCGCAAGCGCAAATTAGATAGCGACTCCAATGTGCAATTTGGTGAAGGCGGTGCCGGCACCTTTTCCGATGGCAAACTCTGGAGCCAGGTCAAAGACCGCCGCCATCTTGGGCGAAAAGTATTAAAAGAATTTGTTATTGCTGGTGCGCCAGAGGAAATCCTGACCGAGAGCAGACCCCATATTGGCACCTTTAAGCTGGTCACCATGGTCGAGAATATGCGTGCCGAGATTATTCGTCTGGGCGGCGAAATACGCTTTGAGCAAAAGGTCGAAAGTATTCATCGCGAAACTAATGGCGAAACCGATGCCGAGGGCAATGGACAGATCACCGGCATCAAACTGAGCAGTGGTGAAACCCTGCACAGCCGGCATATTATTCTCGCCATTGGCCACAGTGCCCGCGACAGCTTTCAGATGCTCTACGATCAGGGTGTCCATATCGAAGCCAAACCCTTCTCTATTGGCTTTCGTATCGAACACCCACAGTCGACCATTGACCATGCACGCTTTGGCGTGCAGGCCGGACATCCCATATTGGGGGCTGCGGAATACAAGCTGGTGCATCACTGCAAAAGTGGTCGCAGTGTCTACAGTTTCTGTATGTGTCCCGGCGGCACCGTGGTTGCTGCCACCTCGGAAGAAGGCCGGGTTGTCACCAATGGGATGTCACAATATTCGCGCAATGAACGCAATGCCAATGCCGCTATCGTGGTGGGTATTTCACCAGAGCAGGACTTCCCCGACCATCCCCTTGCCGGTATTGATCTACAGCGTGAGCTTGAATCATTGGCCTATCAACTCGGCGGAGAGAATTACAATGCACCGGCACAGCTGGTTGGGGATTTCTTAAACAATCGTCCCTCGACAGAGCTAGCCAGTGTAACCCCCTCCTACAAACCGGGAATCACCCTGGGTGATCTCTCCAAGGCACTGCCAGAGTTTGCTATTGAGGCTATTCGTGAAGCGATTCCCGCCTTTGATAAGCAGGTAAAGGGCTATGCCATGGCCGATGCGATTATGACCGGCGTAGAAACGCGCACATCGGCGCCTGTAAGCATTGTGCGCGATCGATATTATCAGAGTGTTAATACAACTGGGCTCTACCCTGCTGGCGAAGGTGCCGGCTATGCGGGCGGAATACTCTCTGCTGGAATTGATGGTATTAAGGTTGCCGAGGCTGTGGCTTTAAGCCTGCTTGAAAACAAATAAACTGATATACCAGATTAAAAGCGCACTTTAGAATCTAGATTCTAGGATCAAATTAATCTGATTCTTCGTCGTCATCATCGCCAACTGCAACATCGACAACTGCAGCACCAACTTTAATCGGCGCTTTTACGACGGCAATGGCAACATCAGTGACACCATCGACAGCGGCGGCGATCAGGCAGCCAGATTGAGACAGACATAAAAGTATAATAGCGAAAATTTTATTCATTGTTTTAGCGCCTGTTTTAAGAGGCGCGATTATACGATTTGGCGAAGTAAATACAATCCTGAACATACACTTTTAGAAACGGTACTGTGCTCGAAAAGAAATCGCATCTCCCCTGTCGAGGGCCTTGACATCATAGCCAGCCAGTTCTGTGCGGGTAAGATTAAGCATTAACTTGATAGCTTTGCCGTAATAGTAATTAACGCCCAGCATCGAGTTGGTTATTTCCATTCCGTCTTGATTATCTTCTGCATCCAGAAAGCTGTGTCTGAGAACCAACTGCCAGGCACCTGAATCGTTGTTGGGCTTAACAGAGGTAAAGCGCCCATTTTTATAACGCAGTGAATCATCGCTAAGAAAGTAACTTCCCTCAACATAATAGCCTGTATATATAGCACTATTGCTATCCACAGAGCCTTTGACATCCTGGTAGTAAGCCTCCCCAGCCAGCGCTAAACGTCCCTTGATCCAGGCTGATTCAAGGACATACTGACTGAGAGAATCGGCTTGAAAATTTCGTGTATCAAGAACATCCACTGAACCCTGAACTTCTGCATTGCTCTCGATCTCGAATTCGGCACCGTCCAAATCACGTCTGGAGAAGGATGTACCAAGGTGGAGTACTTGGCTTTTCTTATTGACAGGGCTTAGGGTTAAGCGACCCGTTACGGCCAGCTTGCCACCGCCACCCTGAGTGATATCACTGCCGTATTCCCCGACATCGTAGAGTCCGACACTCCAAGTATAATCTTTGTTAGCTGAAGCAAAATTAACGCCCAGGTTGCGCCCCAATCTAAATGCCTGACTGGCTATATTTCTCTCGATAGCGTTGCTATTTTTTAATCCCGTTATCAAGCCCAAACTAAAAGGCTCTTTATCCTGACCAATAGTAATATCGGCAAAGTCCCAGCCCTTGTAACGAATATAGGCATCCTTAACTTCAGTGCTACTGCTATCCTCATCATAGGCTAGCTGTAGCTTAGTTGACCAGTTCTTGGAAAGTCCCAGCTTAAGATACAATTGGGTGCGACGCACTTGTGTCACCAGGTCACTGCCATCGCCATCGGGATTGTAGGCGCCTTCAAGAGAATCAGCATCGACAAAAACAGTACCGCCGTATTCAATATCATCTGTAATAGCCATCGCGTACCCAGTAATAAACAGGCTGATGAGAACTGCACCATAGAGCCCGAAAAACTTTCTCACACTGTTCAATCTTTGCATTTTCTGCATTTTTTTAGCCCTCTTTTGATACAGCTTCTCTGGAAGAATCTGTGGATTCGGAACCTGTTACATTGACGCTGGCTGTTTCTGTGGCGGAATTCTCATGGTAAAAAACCCGCAGAAAGGCGGTATCCCTAAGAAAGTCGATTTTTTCTATTTCAAACCTGTAGATATCCAGCCCGGTGCGCTCCACAAGATCCTCAAGCAGACGCTGGTGATTCTCGGCCTTTATATTTTCAATATTTTCGTATATCACCTGTTTGTCATAGGTTCTCGGCGCCAGTAATCTGGTTTCCGCTAATCTGGCCAACACACATATGAGCATATTAATCATAAAGATTTCTATAGCTGCTGCCGGCACTACCGCCGTTATCAGCGCAATAACAATCACCAGAAAAAGGTAGGTCATATCCCTAACCGGTATGGACTCGGTTCGATATCGCAACATTGAAAAAACGGCAAACAAACCAAAGGCGAATCCCATCGACATTTCAATATCATGAAGTAAATGAGCCACTAAAAACACGCCGATACCAAACATTGTCAGACCCAATAGCGAATCGCGATTGGTCGAATATCGATAGTAGATCCCGCGCATTAAAACCAGTACCGAGACCAGGTTAATAAGAAGAAGGGATAAAAAATGTAAGTCAAATAAACGCATAGTCATAGGGTAATGGTCCTGATTGAATTGCTTACTTTGGCAACTTTGTTGATATCGTGCCTAAAGCGATTAGTTTTTACCTTGTTCTCCATAGTCAGGGAAACACCGGCACAGTATTTACTAAACGACTGCGGCCTTACACACAGGGAGCGCAGCAGGCGATAGAATGGCGACTGTCGATCAATACGTCGCTGCTTAACTTCAATGATAACTACATCATCAAGCGCCACCTTTATCCCGGAATCCGGTGCGACAAAATTCGCTCCAGTATCCATAGTGACTCGCTCCCCCAACCTCTCACTGGATAAACATATACGTTGATAGTTAACAATCTGACTGGGCAGCAGTTTATCGGACTGGTAAATGCCATGCTCCGACAGGAACTCTGCATGCTCGCTTATGGCCACATTGGCATCGAGACTTGCCTCTCTGCGAGATTTTATTGTGCGCCCCTTATTGGTTTTAACTTTTATCTCCAGAAAGGCAGTGCCGGTATCCACATAGTGGCGGTGCCGAACCTTGATTCGATTTAACTTACCATTGTGGTGCATAAGGTAGTAGCTATAACCATCTGTATCGAAATAAACATTTAAATAACCGCTCTGCCTTAAACCGTCAACAGATAAAAGAGAGTAGTCCCGGCAAGATTCCTGCAACAGATATGGCAGCAGTTCTGCGGCAACTACAAACTTGCTGTCGACACGATCCATCAGGGATGAATGCTCGAGATTCTTGAGGCAATGAGTATCGAATTGATCCATTGCGCTATCAATAGCCTTCAAGTAAAGCTGATTCATATTTAATCCGGGAACCCCTGGCAGACTTCCACCGACTCTTATATGGAGGAGTTATGTAAGGAGATTGAGTGATCGCTTAGAGGGCGATTATTTTTATTATAAAATTTTTCTATTATGCAGGGCTGATACTATCACCATCACTGTGAATATAAAAACAAAAATTAGTGAGTTTCCAACTGATATAGCAGTGTAAATAGATGGATTTATATTGACCATAGCGCTACCAAAAACAGATTTTCAGCTTGCTGATAGATACAAGCCTGAAGGTTTCAATAGGGTAGAGATACCCACCGGAAAAAGTCCTTAGCAAGACGCTAAAGGGTTCGAAGAATTAATTGGATGTCCAGCTAGTTAATCTCTCTGGCTTCAGGTAACGTAAGCCCTTTTAAGAAAAGTTTCATTATTGGAGTGCGTTTTGGAAATTATTATTTCTACTGTAACCTTTTTTACCATAACCGCCTTTGTCTATTTTAGAGTCGGGTACGTAAATATTGCCAGTAGCTATCGCCTTTGGTTCCAAGAGGGATATTGGGTAAATTACAATATAGTAGAAGCTGGAGCCTGGATTGCAAAAGCTGCTGTTATTCTACCGGGACTTATTTGGCAAAAAGAAATATGGCAGCTGCACATAGTCACGCTGTTTACTTCCGGTCTGTTGATATGGGTATCGGAGCGAAAACTGCTTCCAACGATGGTTGCCTTTAACACCCTTTGGATTGGCTTATCCTCCGTAGTCATTGTGCGCAATATATTCTAAGTTGGCCGATAGAATAGCGCTCAATCATTCAACCTTGAAAGCGCCCAATTTAACTATCTGTAGATAAGGATTAAGCCCATGAAGCAAGAGCGCAACACTTTACTTTTTAAAGTGATATTTATCGTAACCGCACTGTTTACAACCACTCTATTTATAACCACCCTGGCATCCACTGCCCGGGTGACAGGAGACGAAATTGTGATTATTGATGTGAGAACCCTGGATGAATGGAATGCTGGGCATCTCGCCACAGCAGAGCACCTGCAACTGGATCGAGTGGCTGAGTCAATAGATACAGTGGTACTGAATAAGAATCAGCAGGTCTACCTGTACTGCAGAAGCGGCAACAGATCCGGGCAGGCTAAGATAATCATGGATAGCTTGGGATACACCAATGTCACCAATGCTGGCGGCTTAGATAATGCCAGTGAGCTACTCGCAATTGAGATTGTTCAATAGAACTGTGCCTGCGTGTACTTCCCTATGTGAAGCTGATTAGCCTTAGCAGGCAGGCTAATTACTCTGTCTAGCAGAAAACCCTAGTTTATCCACAACCCACTGGTAACCTGGCAATCTATGGCATCTAGTGCCATATGCAGGACTAAACCAATGCCGACGATTCTTGTCTTGGGAAACAGGCAGAGGGCTAGATATAGCGCTATAAAGGAAGGTTGGTGCAGCGGATGAAAACCGATACTGCAGCGATCTGGGTCGTAGATGGGGTTGGCCAGAAGGTGATCTAGGTCTACTGCCAAGGTAGCTAACATTAGTAGATAGGCGTGTTTCCAGCGAGTGCGAAAGCAGGTTATGACGACTAGGGCGGGGGCTAGAAAGTGGAGAAGTATGTGGAGCAAGATGATTCCTGGCATGGGGTTTTTTATTCTAAAATCATTATCAGGCTATAGCTAAATTTAAGCTACAAACTTGTCGTCCTGAATACTTCTATGTCGTCCTGAATCACTTCTATGTCGTCCTGAATCACTTCTATGTCGTCCTGAATCACTTCTATGTCGTCCTGAGCGAAGCCGAAGGATCTCTTGCCTACAGCGCACGCCGGGGCCTTTTATTTGCGATGAGAAAGAGGTTGGGTTAGTGGTGAAAGAAGAGAGGGATTGATGCTTATTAGCCTAAAGGCAAATAAGCAGTCCTGCGGGGCGCCCTGCGTGCGCTGTAGGCTAGGGATCTTACCTTTCTTTCGCCGCAAAAAAATCCCCCGCATCTGCGATGCGGGGGATTTTTTTTGGCGGAGAGAGAGGGATTCGAACCCTCGAAACGCTATAAACGCTTACACACTTTCCAGGCGTGCTCCTTCAGCCACTCGGACACCTCTCCATAAACTGCTGC
>Ga0213868_10002807_pt1 | contig 16547 bp, 9 predicted proteins | sample PICome_9_FD_160087 | JGI IMG/M metagenome (GOLD analysis project Ga0213868, IMG submission 160087) | Coastal seawater microbial communities near Pivers Island, North Carolina, United States - PICO127 | ecosystem: Environmental > Aquatic > Marine > Coastal | place: USA: North Carolina | collected...
GGTCTGACGAAAAAATTCAATTTTTTTTAACAAAACACCAGGATCCAATCGTGATACGATATGATCCTAGAGTCGACCATGCTTTGGGTGATGCAGTCTAGCACACGGAAGAAACATACGGAAGTTAACGTTCTGCAGATAAACTTCCTTATCCACTTCTCAACCAAATCTAGAAAGCCACCATTTCGATCAAACCATAAAGTATAATGGATTCGTTCTTACCTTTAGGGGCCTTGGCGAGATCGGAGAACTTGGAAACCATGATGCTGTTGTTGATGATGATGATGATGATTCGAGACTTTTCAAAAAGAGTGGGCTGGCTGAACGCGGAAATGCTGATGATTCGAGACTCGAGACCCGTTAACGTTTTCTGAGACGACGGGTGGCTCGTGGCTCGTGGTAGATACGCTTCCTATTTTCGATTTCTTTGGAGAGTGCGCGGGTTTTTTGTTATCGTTGTCGTGTTGGGAAATGCGTCACTCATTTTTTTAGAGAAAAATGATTACGTAGAGATGCATGATGCATGATCATGATGCATTGATACTTGATACGAGATCATTCATTGGGTTATAACCAATTTCCATTCCAAGTAGCATCCCTTTTGAATATGAAGTTTTCTCTCCCATCCATCGTCATTATCGCCATGACTTCAACTGCTGCATCCTTCTCCATTCAGCAACACGCAAGTTCCACTCAAAGTGGCTGCAGGACAAGAACGTCACTGAAAGCATCGCAACTAGAGCAGCTATCGAAGATGACAACATTGTCTATTGATAGCGGAGACCTTAAAGTTATTCAACAGTATGCTGATACTGGATTCATAACTGATGCTACCACAAATCCATTGTTTGTGTCTCAAGCTGGTCTATCAGGAGATCCAACCTATGCCAAAATGGTAGATGATGCTGTAGCATTTGCACTTTCATCTGATGAAAAGGATCTAGATGGACAGGTTGCTCTGGCGATTGATGCCCTGGCTGTCAATCTTGGATCGTCCATTGCTTCTATTGTGAAGGGGTTTATATCTACAGAGGTAAATCCAAAACTTGCATTCGATAAAGATGCCAGTGTAAGTCGAGGGCGAAGAATCATTCAGATGTATAAAGAAAAGGGAATAGAAAAGGAACGCATTTTAATCAAGTTGCCTGCGACATGGGAGGGAGTATTAGCCGCAGAAGTTCTGCAAAAAGAGGGTATTCAATGCAACCTGACCTTGATTTTTTCTTTTGTTCAAGCAGTGGCGTGTGCTCAAAGAGGTGCCACTTTAATCAGTCCTTTTCCCGGGCGTGTTTTGGATTGGTATAAGGCGAAAGAGGGAAGGACGGAGCCGACAGCTCCAGAAGACGACGAAGGTAATTTAAAAAAAAACTGCAGAAATAATTTGATTCTTACTCTTTTTCCATCATCTGCTCCTCACACAAATATACTGCACACATTGTACAGGAGTTATTCTTTGCAAGAGAATTTTCAATTACTATAAAAAGTTTGGTCATCCGACTATTTGCATGCCTGCTTCTTGGAGACCATCAAGAGGACCAGGATATGAATTGGATGAAATTTTAGCCTTGGCAGGAAGCGATCGAATGACAATACCTGCTCCATTGCTAGAGAAATTAAGCAACAGTGAAGAAGTTGTACCACAATGCTTGGATGTAGAAAGTGCGAAAGATTGTGACGAGGAGCTCGTTGGGAATGGAATGATTACTGAAGCACAGTTTCGATATGAATTACTAATGGATCAAGCTGGAGAAGCAAAACTTACAGAAGGTCTTCGTGCATTTATTACAGAAACTGACAAATTAGAGGCAGTGATTTTGGCCAAGGTTAAAGATGCACAAAACTAAAATGTTTGAAACAGAAACAACTTTGATTTTTGATTCGATCAGCTTTTTTAAAAAAATATTCGTGACTCAAAACCATGTAATTTCAACATTATCATTCTCTTGAAAGATGCGAAAACTTTTGCCGTGGTTGTATTTACTTTCATTTGTTTTGACATTTTCTCATTCTCTTGAAGGGGATTATTATTCAAACTACAAATGTCTTCTAGATCCCGATGAAGAAGAAATAGTGACAGGAAACCTTACAATTATAGATAATCGATTTGCAGCACTTTCGCATGGAGATTTATCAAAGGATTTGTTATGGATAATGCGTGGGAAGAAAAATTCAAGTTACTATGAAAACCTCATCAATAATGTTATCGTATTCACTTGTCAAGATTCCCAATATGAGCGATGTGTACCTGAGGATTCGGACGATGCCGCAAAAGACGAAAATGGAGCATGTATAATAGCAAGTGATAGCTCGTGTGAACCTGGTACTTGCGAGAGGAAAGCCAACTGTCATTGGAATGATGTGCAAGCCGGGGGAAATCGAACTCTTCGCAATCCTTCCATAACAAAACCCATGGCGGAAAAGAATCTGTTTGATTATCGAAATGGAAAATCTTACATTCGACAGCTTTTGACTCCTAGTATTATTGGTATTTCAGTGGCGATTGTGCTTCTCTTGATCTGGATCTTATATTTTATCGCTCGATACTGCTGCTGCTGTCTATGGACGACCTGCTCTATGTGTCGCCTGTGCTCCCCTATACCCAGAGAAGAGGGATATCGCGTCTGCTTACACTGGGTTGTTCCTATTTTATGTTACGTTGTAGGCTTTTTGGGAATCGTTTTGTCAGGCGCAATCGCTCTTGTGGGAAATCAAGATATTGACTTCGCCCTAACTGAAAGCTTTGAATATGTTCATCAATTGCTCGAAAACTTTGGAATATTCCTCGCACAAGTAATGCGCCCTCTAAATGTCATATACAATGTCATTGAAGAAGCTGCCATTGAAGCATTTGCTATATTTAGGAACACTGGTTTTGTCAAAACCTCTGCAGAAGCAATTGGCGATGCATTTCAATACTTGGGCACAGATCGTGACTTTGCACCCGGTGTTGCGATAATTATCCAAGCTATCAACACTGCAAGTGCATCATTCCGTTCAAATATTGATCCTATCGTTGAAGATGTAGAATCGATGCTTAAGACATTAGAAGATGGACTGTACGATAATGTTGATATGATTAAATCATCGTTGGATTCCATCATTGGAGGAGTTACCACTTTTGAAGACTTTCAAGTAGCATGGTCATCAAACTTGACAGATTTCCAAGAATTGGAACGCGAAGTCAGGCCTTACAGATTAGGAGGAATACTTTCAATGTTCCTTATTGGAGGAACTGTGGCCCTTGTAGGGCTGATAGGCATAATATCGTCTAGGAACCGAAAGTTGACCAAATTGCATAGTATGATGAATATTGCTGGAGTAGTCAGTGCGTTTGTTGCTACTATAACATTTATTCTGGCATCGATAACTTTAATTGTATCTTTCGCATGGATGGATGCTTGTGAAATAGAACAGATTATCTTGACAGATCTCGAACCATTTCTCGGGAAAACCGCTGCTCAAGGAGCTAGTGCAATATTTAATGGTGAAAATCTAACAAGTGCATTTAATATTAGTGACGACTTAGATTTTGAGGGGAAACTGAATAAAGGACTTGAACGAATTGAATCTGTCAATATATCGGAACAGTTCAGCTCGCTTCTGGTGGGTTTTGATGAAGTAGATGCAGGAATTGAACAGATTTCAACGTCGTTATTTGAAGCATTTCAGAGCATATTACTTCAGACCAATTCAAGCATTTGCCCATTCAATGATGATTTGTATTCAATAGATTACATGAATGAACCATGGTCGGCAAACGAAAATAAGACTGTCACTTCATGGTATGTTCAAACTACGGGAAATCAAGAACTTTATAGCCGGATTGGAAACGAAACAGCTTTGGACTACTTTCAAAGAATATACTCTGTAGCAGGTGATTGTACCGAAAATTCTGCCAACTGTTGCTTGAATGAGCAGTGCTTTATTGGTGTAGGATCTAAATGTAACAGCGGTTCTGGCTGTGACTTTGATGACTATTGTAGGTTCTCATCGTCGACTATCCAAGACTTGGCAGCGGAGTTTCTTCGATTTCAATATGACTCACAGAATCTAGGATCAGACCTGGGTATATACTGCCACTCTACGCAGTGTCTTACTGAAGCATATCAAAATGCTGGTTTCAACGAGAGTTTGATTGGTATGATTTCTTCTTATGGAGAAAGAATTGATGAGACAGCAAGCAGCCTAGTCAACCTTACATCTACTAGTATCGGCCAAGTAATCGCACAAGTCGAAAAATTATTGTGCAAGGACATCAGTTTTGTTGCAGATGGATATCAAAATGTTAGAGATGAAGTTTGCACTTCGATGCTAGGTGGATTCTCTCAAATCAATTGGGGGCTATGGATGTTAGCTATACTTTTGGAATTCATTGCTATATTGATAAATGTGTTGTCAACTAGATTGCGAGGTATGACAAGACATGAAGCCAATGCGCTGACAGAGGTTGTAACATCATGGAAAGGCTCTACTAGTAGTAGTAATGGATCTCGTCATTCATTGAATAGATCAAGCAAGTCAAGTAAATTAGTGGTGTAAGATTCTGATTTACATTATATTAACACCTTACCTTAAAATTTATTGAGGCTCTTCCTTTCGATAAATTATATTTCATCTTTCTAGATCTTTTTACCTCAAACCCTTGCTCTTCAGATTGAAAGTTTTCAATTCTGCCTCGACAAAGAGACATGGCAGTGGTAGATGGTTGTGTACCAAGACTAGCTGAGAGTGCTACATCTTGTTGATATTTGACAGCATTTGAATCAGCGTCATCGTCGAAGTTTAAGCCAGGAAGAACCACAATATCAATATTGTGGTCTGCTTGGATTGGTGCATTTATTGACCCAGGAGCATCAAGTTGATCACCATCCGACACAAAAGTGGTGTGTTTTCCAATGATGCCCTCCTTAGCGAGCACTTTTAGTTGCTTCTTGGCTTTAGCTTCACTCTTCCTATCTGAGTCAACCATGGACAAGAAATCCTCGTCTAATTCATCTTCTGAATCAATATCCGTTGCTTTAGTGCCGGGCTTTTCAACTTTCGCTTTGCGTTTGCGTTTGTTAACGATAGCATATTCTTCTCTTCGGGATTTACTTTCCGCGGCGCGCTGCTCCATGGCATGTATTTTCGCCAAACTATTGTCGACCTGTTCAATCTCATCATCTGATGATTCATCATCTGAGCGATTAGTCTTGATCTCCTTTTTCTCTTCAAGCTCGGAAGATGATTCGTAATCTGATGCAACATAATCATCATCAAAGGTGATTTTTTTTCCTTTTTTCGCAACCTTATCTGGGTCAATTTCTATATTATCAACACCGATTCCAACATTCTTTTTTCGCAGTTCTATCTTGCGTTGAGATCTTGTGCTTCTGGTTGTCGTCATGATGTATGATATCCAATGTTAATAACTTGGTTTAGTCCTGAGGACCTGAATTGTAGTCTCTAGTAAAATATTGTGAGATTGTGAGGTTTGTTGGGGGTCTGATAATTTGTTGATTGATTGATTGGCTTCGGAGTGCTTTGATAGAAATGAATCGAAAGAGATAAGGTTAGGAAAGAAGAAAAACATCAAACAAACACACATCAGACACATCAAACATCCACACAATTTCGCACCAATCACAACAAAGCTTTTCTGAAATAGATAAAAATGTGTCAGCTTTTGGGAATGAACTGTGCACAGCCAACAGACTTTTGTTTTTCCTTCAGTGGTTTCAGGTTAAGAGGTGGTCTTAAGGATAAGCACAGTGATGGTTATGGGATTGCTATATACCAAGGCAGAGGCTTAAGAACGTTTACAGACACACTCCCAGCTGCAGAAAGTCCTCTGGCAGAAATGATTTCAAAGTATCCCATTCAAACTTTAAACATGATGGCACATATTCGGTATGCGACTCAAGGTGGAGGTGGTCTTGAGAACTGTCATCCATTTCAAAGAGAACTTTGGGGGATTCATTTTAGCTTTTGCCACAACGGAGACGTTTCTAAATTTGCAAGTGATAAGCATCCATCACAACACCCTCTGCTTGGCAGCACTAAATCAGAAATAGATCGTTACTACAATCCCGTGGGAGATACAGATTCAGAATCTATATTTTGTGCCATCTTGAATGCTCTCCGAAATGAATACGATTCACCACCAACACTTCCAGAGATGTACAAATCAATCCAAAGGCTGTGTGAGGAGATTGTGAAAGGTGAAGAAGAAACAGCCATTGTAAATTTCTTACTATGCTGTGGAGAATATACTCAGTTTGCCTACTCGTGGCCTGGAAAACGTCCGGGCAGTGATGTTTGGAATGGTCTGTTCTATACAATACGTGAGCCTCCATTTACATCTGCTGAGTTATCGGATATAGATTATACGGTTGACTTTTCAAAACTTACAACCAAGGATGATAGAGTAGCTGTCATCACAACAAAACCACTGACAAAGAATGAAATGTGGGTTGAGATGAAGAAAGGTGAACTTCTCATGTTTGATCTAGGTTTACCATACGGAGATGCTCATGAGTGTGATACTATAGAAAAGGAAGGTAGAGGTTTGTGTTCTAAATTACGAGAACCTTTAAAAGACATCATGATACCAACCAATCCAAAGGTTCTTGGAGGGAGATCCCCAGAGGGCATTAATCAGTTTATGAATCAGGTAATGAGAAACCATTAGATTTCGAAACTTCTTTTTCTAACTAAAATAGATAGTGTAGTGCAACAGGCAAAACTGTTTTTTTTAATCAATACCTCAAGAGACGAGTGTTGTTGTGTTTACTATCTTGGTGCTGCATTAGTTGACTCAAGTTTCTGAACGAAACGGAACAATCAGGGCAACAATATGGATAGTCAGGCACATAACCATTGTAATTGTTTCCATTCGTCAGCATAGGAACTTCTGTCATGTACCTACTCATTCCATTTTTCGCTGCGAAATTGTAAATTTGATCTCTCGCATTGTCCTTTCCTAAGCATCCTCTGCAATAACCACTCTCCACGTGCTGTACCGCGTTAGCAGCAGATCCAAATTTAACATCACCACATACAGGACATGCAACATTTCTTGGTCGATGGACTTGCATGTGCATTTTCAACTGATTGCTGTCATTAAACTGCTTGTAACATTTGTCACATTGAAACGAGTAATTGGAGTTCACGCAGTCATAACACCTTGAGTATCCTTCTCCTTTACGCCATTGGTTACCTGAAAAACTTGAGTTTGAAAGATGTCTATCACACTGAGAGCAATATCTTCCCATAATATATGGTTGAAGAAACAATAGAGAAAGATACGAGAATTTGTATTGTTTTTGGAAAGTTTCGGATTCGACTCACTCATTCGATCCGCTGATCTCAGTGATCAGTGACCAGTGTGACAGACTTCAACTTGGCTATTGGCTAATTTAGTAAATTTCATTCAGCTCTCAGCTCTCAGCTCAATACGGAATTCGGAATTCGTGATGAGATGATGAAATATTGAATTCATATTCCGCATGTTAAGTCTATACTGAGATTAACCATACTTTTCAAAACTGATTCCAACTGTATCCATGATAGCGAAAAGAGAAAAAACGTATTTATGTCTTCTACTTTCAATAGTGTTTTATAAAGATGGGTGGGCATTGACGTCTCCTATAACTAGTTATTGTCATCAGACCTCCTCTCCTTTAGGAGTTCTTCGAGCAATTCCTGATCGGCATTGGAACGATAAGAGGGAACAAAAATTCCTAAGAATCAGATATCGAAATGCAAGAGGATCTAGACGCATACTTGAGCTTCAGACAGCTGTGGTGACCATGTCAAAAACACTTCCTAATGGTAAAACTAGTGTGATCGATCTACATTCCATGCTTCATTTTGGTGATGAACAGTATTTTTCGTTTTATTCCAATGATGAATATTTCAAATACGACAAAGTATTTTATGAACTTTTGGTATCAGAGGATTTACTTGAAACTAATTCGGATGGATCGCAATCGTTGAAACCAGCGGATGGAAAGAATCCAATTTGTCCTCCTCCGTCGGATAAAAACACAGCGACCTCGTACGGACTTACATGCCAACTAGATGTAATAGATTATACCAAGAAAAACTGGATTCACTGTGATGCGACACGTGAGGAGTATCAAGATATTATTTCTGCATCATCTGGGTCTCCTGATGAGCCGTTATCGATCTGGGCATTAGCCTCAACAGCGACAGCTCCAATATCACAGTACACATCTGCTCTTATTAGACCTTTCACTCCATCCACGGTGGGATCCGAACTTTTACGGTTTTCGTCCATGAGACTTTTTACGAATCTGTTCCTGGAAGGAAGTGCATTAGCTACTTTGTTTCGACTACTTCTGTGGACTTTTTCGCCTTCTCCAGAGGTATCAATTTTGCTTCTGGATTGGAGTTCCCTTGTTGAACCGAAACCCACAGGTCTTGGATTTTCTACTGTGTTCATACCTGTTTTAGAATCCCTAGTGACCGGTCACATAGCCGAAGCGCGACGGCTTGTGTTTGCGCAGCTGCTTGTCTCCAGTCAAACTTCGGGAGGTCGCGACGAGAATATCGTAAAACGTCGGAACACTATTGCCCTTCGGAAACTCAAAACATATCTCTCTCAAGATGATGAGTCTGTGGCAGTTTTATACGGAGCAATGCACTGCCCAGAACTTCAATCATCATTGCAAAGAATGGGGTATGGTGTTGTGTCGAAAGATTGGAGAACAGCATGGAGCGTCAGTGTTCCTGTTTTTGGAACAGATTCAACGGATTTGAAACCGGGAAGAAAGACATACGGTGGGAAGCTTTGGGGTTCATTTGCTATGAGTACTGATCCTAAAGAAATAGGAATAGGTCTCGTTCTTGTCCCTCTTTACTTGATTGTAGGAGGGTGTGATTGGCTCGGAACGTGTAAAGAAGTTGCCCATTCATTAGACCATGGCACGCTAATAGATGCTCTTCTTTTGGCTTTCTTTTATCTGATGAGACACATAGCTTTGTATCTTGGATTGGCAAAATTTGCAGTGAATTGGGACGGTGACAAAAGTTTATTTGAAGCAGAAGAATAACAAGTACCTTGAAATAGAATGTAGAACTAAACAATGTGAAATTTTTAAAATGCTAAGGGTTCTATGCAATTTATTTAGTCGTTAATAATGTACATGGTTGCGTTTCTAGCAAAGTTTTATATTTTGCATCTATAGAGAATTTGTGAGCCCCCTCAAGGGATATCTGCACTACCAACAGACGTCAACTTCTGAGAGCTTGGTGTCAAGCACGACCTCGCCACGCTCTCGAAAACCTTTTCAATTTCACTTGCGCATCGAGTAAATGAGTGGTTCCAAAATTGATAACGTTGATTTTTAATCAATTCGATAAAAGTAACCAATAGACCCCAAGGATGCGGTCTATGGACGATGAGTCTCTCCAACAAAACCCTGGTAATTTGCTCCCGAATCCCTTCATCCTTAGTCTCGCTGAACAGGAAAAGAGTGACACAAGAGAAAAAGTGCGTATGACTTGAAGGGAAACGCAGCTGATTTGCAATAGCATTCAAAAGCGTGTACCGCCCTGCGTCATCAAAATCAAGCAGCTTCAAAAGAACGTCCATTTCGGGAGATTGAGGAAGGAACTGAGAATTCTTTGACTGTTGCCTGGCGATGCTTTGCATTCCAAGATACAGAACAAGCGAGTTCATCCTAGCAGAGTCGACATCTTTTGATCCTTCCCTTAAAAGACGGGCTGGAAGCGTGGCAAGGAAACTAGGCGGTTGCCGAGTGCTGAGATATTTGTCAAGGTCCTCGCGCAAAGCAGTTATTGGTCCAACCACATTTGATAGAATTTGTGGGCTCTTTGAAATCTCAGGAAGCAAATCAATCTTTAGATTGGGTGTGAACGGATCCGGCAACACGAGCCCGCGTGGAAATGCCGAGAGAACAAGGTTTCGAAGCTGTACACAATTTTCTGGGATCACATTACAAAACGAGAGATGATATGCAGAAAGGAAAGCAGGATAATCATGAAGTAGCACAAGCAACACTCGCATAGTCCCTTTATACAGATGTTTCATCGATTCAGATAAGTCAATCTTACGTAGGTGTGGCTCCAAGAAAAGGAACAGATCAATCAACAGCTGATGAGCAATTGGCCATCCTTTCTGCCCTTTCAGAGAGAGAAGGTTAGGCAAAAACATTCGGTGAGAAACAAGTTCTAGCCAAGCGAAGGCAAATCCAGGTATGACCAAAGGCTGAACGATGTGCAGTGCTGTACCGAATACACTCAAAATTCCGTAGCTAATGGGATCAAAAACTGGACTGGGGGAATTTAAGTCCATGATTACGTTGAGCAATAACCTGAACCATGGTCTTTGGTCCCACTTCGGAACACCGCCTTTACTTGTAATTTTAGCACGCTCGTAGTGAGCCATCATAGATCTCATTATGACACCAAGAATCTGGTTTAGCAAATTAATTCGCTGCTTGGCAATTTCATCGGCATTTCCTCCTACACTTAGGTGCTTCATTAACATGAAAACAAGCTTTGAGTGTCCATCGATGAATAGATAGTTCAGCTTTGTCTGGTTCTTATTTTCACTAATGATCGCGGATTCCAAAGCAGATTCAATGAGTACTTCAGTGCTGACGCGGAAAAACCGTTCATTTTGATCTTCATTCTGTCCAATAACTTGCTGTTGAAGAATCTGGACAAATTGAATCATCTCTTCTTCGGTACCACCTTCGGTAACTAACCTCACCCATCCCTTCACCATTACGATAACTTGTTGCTTAAAATTGGGTGGATCTTTAGATGAGATTGAATGCAACGACTCTAGAGCTCTCTTTGTAGCAGATGACAAGTTTGCCAGAGACGCAGCTGACATGCTGATCCTGTAACTTTGAGCGACCTTCATGTCAGCGCTGTCGCGGTCCTTCATTTCATCTATAGAACGCAAAACCTGAGCGAGTTGGCTGCTTTGTGCGCCACTCTTTCCAAGGTTAGAAAGAAAGCTCATTGTTCTTGGAAGTTCATTGGGATTGATAATCTTTTCATGCACAGCAGTCCTAATCAATGCGATAGAAAATTCGCGCCATTCGACCTTTCCTCCGTGGTTTTGTTCATTAGTCGCTTGTTCAAATAAATATTTATCAAGCATAGACACCTGCAAAAGTTTGCTACGCAATAAAAGAAGTAAAACAGTGCGATGGAGTTTGCGCTGAGGCTCAGTTTCAGTAGGTGCGTAGGTTGACCATGTACCAAGTTCCTTGGTCAGTTGTTGGCAACACATACCCAAAGCAGAAAGTAGATCCACGAATGCTTCCAAACGGAGTGGCTCAGATAATCGGAGCTCGTAAAGGCGCTTGAAGATTGTCTGTCCAAAGCTGAGTGCGCTGTCGCTCTCGGCTAAAGTCAAGGGGGTAGCAACAGAAGCAGTTATTTTCTTAGTGGCAGAAAGAATTTGCTTTATCTCATGATCAGCTGGAATACGGTCAAGTGTGATCTCAGGTGCACGTGCTCCTGCTGCGGTTAACAATGAAGAAACAGAAATATCAAGTTTCTGAGCATAAGTGGATAACGTCTCTGCACTGAATCTCATAGTATTGATGGATGCGCTGTCGCTAGCCACCGTTTGAGATAACGAACGGGGAGACCTCTGGAACGCTTTATATACAAGAAGCTGGTCATTTCGAAGCCCACCTGGCTTGGGGCGCAGCGGTTCAGGGAGAGCGCTTGGATATTTACCATTACCAAATATAGACATATTGTAAAATGGGGAGCCTGTAGTCTCTCTATGTCTCTTTCTTGTGCTAAGATCTGATGCGAGGGATTCGTCAATGTCACGGACTGCTTTTTCCATTGCAGCCTTTTCAATCAACATGCAACCAAGGTCAAGGTTATCTGCAGCACAGACTGAAACACATTGATCAATAAAAGTTTGGAGTGCATCGCTCAACTGAGGAGTTTTCGACTCAGAACTACTACCTGTGGCCGCATTAATCAGAAGCTGTCGAAGATGGGTCGATACACTCGATCGAAGTGGTTCACGGCACGTCACAAGAGCTAGACTTCCAGACAGATTGGCCACCATTAGTTGAGCAGCCTCCCTCATTTTATTCTCGTCGCTTTCCATCGCAAAGTCTTTCACCACAATTTCTTTTGTCGTGATGCATGCTATGTTAACACTCCTTTCAACTACTGGTTGAATAATTTCACGAATAGCTCTGTCTACCGCTACTGGGACACTTCTTTTTAGAACATTATCATCCAAATTGCCTCCGGATCCACTTGCTACTAGTTGTTGGGTCATCTGAGTCAAGGAAGCATTTATGCTTACGTATGATGCTAGGTTGGGAATAGTAGTTTGCTGTTCTTTAGCTGAAGCAGCGCTAACGGGAGACGGGGAGCCGGTTTGCTGCAGAACTCCGGAGCTGGAGGAAGCAGTGTTCGACGCAGCTTTTGAATCATTAGATATTGGTAGAGACGGAGTACTGGCGCTACTCTTAATGTTGAAGTCCAAATTTCCAGCTTTGTTGGGTTCAACTCTTTTAGCCAAATCTTCAGTTCGCAAAGGAATATCTTCAAGCTTGACTCCAAGGTTCTTACAGAGGACTTCTACTTCGAACTTGATGTTCATTTTCAGATCCTCTACCTCGTAAAGTGCGCGGAATACACCAAGAAGGCCCATCAGCCAAGGATTTGGAGGACGAAACACTACGGAAGCCTTTGCCCCTTCCAAAATCCTGGCAACGAAAGGAGTCACTGCAATCAGCATCCCTGTCTCATAACCTTGATATAGTAGTTCCTTACAGTCTAGAGTGATTTGTAAAATGGGTTTGTTACGAGCGAGAGTGATTTGACCGAGCCAGCTTCCAAGATTCTTCAGCAGACTGCGCTCTTTGGTTGAAGTGGTGATGTTCTCTGACAATAACAGCTTTCCAACGTTAATGTATACACTGGCCAAAATAGCATCGATGAGACCCTTGCCGTAATCTCCAAGGTGTTCGAGTAATGCCAGGTAAGTTGAATGATAATTCGGCTGTGTACTAATACGCTTAACAACAAGATACTGTCCAAGCCAACCAAAATATTGAGGTTCCATTAAGCTTTTCAAATCATTAGCTTTCTGCTCCACATTCTGCATTGTCACATTATTAATAATAAGCTGGACTCTGTCAAGAATATTGTCTGGAGGTGTTTCGTGCGTTTCAGATACCTCCTTTCCGCTGACGGCTCTACCCAAACCAGTTCCAAACTTCACGACCTTTTTAACCTCCGCGCTAACGGATTCCAGTGATTTGATTCTATCAGTTGCTGGAACATTGACAGAAGTAGGAACGCCGCTACTAATTCTGTTGGAAGATACAGAAGCTGAATCATTGACAGCGCTTCCTATGGATGCTCCACTTGAAGTTCGATTTTGACTTTCTGCCATCGCTCCTTCAATTTCTTGAACTAAGCTTTTGTATCCATCTTTCAAGTGAGAAATCTGGACAATATGTGAACAGTACTGAGGCCACTCGTGTAGACGATCCAAAAATTGTTCGAGAGCAAACATGCCGAATCGGAACATTTTGCCTGAATTATTCTGTGTACCTTCACCTGGTGATTTACGAAGGGCTTCAAGGACATATCGTAATGCAATTCCCAGGGTAATACTTGTCACGAGCTGGTGCTGGATCAGCTTTCCAAAAAAAATACCAGTGATACGTAACTCTTTCTCAGGGTATTTCGAAAAGAAACGATATTCATCAAATAGGTTATGAATCATGCAAGCAAATATATCACTCTCTCTTTGATCACCGGAAGTCTTGAACCTTTTCAAAGTCGCAATAACTTCATCAATATGCTCTTCTGATGTGTAAATTTTGCTAAAATACGTGTTTGCCTCGTCTTCAATACTAGGTTGGGTTGATGAACCTGTAGGTCTCATCTTCTCTAAAACACCTTGTAATGAAGGGTGGGTTTTCAAACAAGTATCGTTTATTTGCTTTACCAGTTGATCAAGCGTTTGAGAATTGGGATTATTAGGATCTTGGCCAGGTATTGTCTTCGAAAGAGATGATCCTGGTAATGAAGTTAAAAAGTTTAAAGCAACTGCCACACTTTCTAAACTCAATAATGGGGCAGATACACCTTTTGCACGAGGGGCTGCTAAGCGGATATTCTTGTACATGTATGTCATCAAGCCCACAGCAAATTCAATACCCGCGGTTCTGAACCGTTCTTCGAGCCAAGCATGAGGCACAAGAAGATCTTGATCCGCCATGACGAATGCAAGGCCAACGCAGAAATCGTAACTACTACTCTTCAGAATCGCAATCATATCTTTCTCTGGGGACGGTAAGCATTTGATTATGTTGATGATGTGATTCACTAAAGCTAAACGTGCTTGAGGTGTGTTATCCTGTTCTAGTCTCCATTCTTGAATACATGCTTCAATCAAAAAGTTCGGAGATAGTGACCAAAGTCGGCGCATAACTAAAGTAGGATTGCGGCCGGACTGTTTTTCAGGATTAAAGTAGTAAGGTAGCAAATCCTTCTTAAGCTGTTCTTCCATCGGTGTCCTGCGAGAACCAGCGTTCGTAGACCGACGAGCAAGAGCACATAGAACAACTTCTGGGCAGTTCATTAGCGCCTTAACAAAAACATCACGAACCCGTGGGAGAAGTGAGGGATATTCAGAAAACTCTAACATAGCCTCGAAAACAAATTTTGACGCCCATCCCGATGCGTTGACTTCCGATGAATTGGACACGGTAGCAACAGCAGCGTCCTTCTGTTCATCCTCGGTCAAAGGAAACGAGAAAAGCGAAGGAGGAGACGATAATGCAAATGCAAGGAACGAACAGTGACCGATTGTGTTTGACCATCGAGTTGTTACAGCTCCTCCTGGAAATGGTTGTAGAGCAACTATGGTGTATAGTTTCAAGAACACTCGAAAGTGTTTGTCGTCACGAATTAAAAATCCATCAAAATCGCATTGTTTGGCTACAACGTCGTAATTCAGGTGCCGATAATCATCCTTTAATACTTTTGAAACGTTGTCAAGGTTCCATTCGGAACCATTCGTGGCTTCGTTAGCCGAGGCATTACCTTCGTTCACTTGCCTTGTACCTTTGTCAGAGAAAAAGTGGATTAGTCGTGCCATTTTCTGCTCATCTATGGGTGTTGACATTATGGAAGCAGATGGATATGAATTTGTGATTTGAAGAAGTGTATCGCGGAGTGTAGTAACACTTTGAGTACATGCTGGGCCAAGCTCGGCTAACATATTCGTAATTAGTCCTGCGCTGGCAGGTGATAGCCGTTCTGCAGCGCTTTTTGTTGGTGTAGACATTTCTGGTTGAAATCTGATTTGCGATAGTTTTCTCACAATATTATCTGCGGAACTATTTTTACTGCTCAATAGCACAAATTTAACGCTATGGATCAGAGCTGGAGGTAAGTTGGATAGATCCTCTTCCTTTTCAAGACAGGAAATAAGTACTCGAGTTGCTAGGTCTACGATAAGACTAGAGTCGACAGATAAATGTTCCCAACCAGCACAGATAGAGGTCGTAAAAGTGATGACTCCTACGTTGCTTAAAGCGGTTCCTCTTGATAGATACTGTAAGAGAGATGAAAGAGCGCTGCTTCTTGGGCTTCCAGATATTTGTGCGTCTTCGGTAGCAATATAGAGACTCTTGCAGACAATAGATGGGAAACAAAGTTCTCTGGAAAGCTTTTCTAACGAGGACTGTATCGCAGCACCCTTGGCCTTTCGTTCGGGTTGACTTGAAGTAGTATTCTTTTCAATACTAACAAGAAGCTCTAAAAACAGCTGCGCAAGGAAGTAAACTCGAACGTCGTTTCTAGTGTTTTCGGGTTGTGCACGCTCAGAACTAAGCTGTTCAACTTCTCTCAATATTTGAGATAAATTTCCAGAGGTGATGGATTTGGCCTATTCAAAAAGGAGCAACAACAAATCACTTCATTAGATAAGACAACGATGATGAAAAGTGTTGAAGCAATCAAGCTTCATGTTGTGGCAAAGTAAATAAGTGATGGGACAATTCCAAACGACAGCGATCCCAAGTCGACATGGAGCCGGTACAGGGTGGGGAGGCTTCACGATATGATGGATTTCATCCAACAACTGGTGTCCATAGGAGAACAAATCACCAGTTGCAAGAAATTGGAACATATTTGGATTGGAAATAATAGTTAAGATAACATGGGACTTACCAAGCTGGTAGCGTAGTTCTGGAGGTGGAGATATATGTCCGATTCACCACCGAGTGTAAAGATATCCTTTCGATCAGAGGAATCAGCAGTATTCGTCCTAAAGTTTAACGATTCGTTTATTCTTGGTCCAAATATACCCTGCTCCTGGGCCATGGATACTGGCGCTTGTTGAATGTGTGTGGCTTCCGAGTTCCAAGGAGGACCTGTTTGCCGAAGTGTGTGGAAGTTGGGACTCCCGGTGTCCAGAACAGTTGCGCGAACAGATTTGACTACGTCAGGCAACCCTAACCCTAATTTTCAAAATAGCTAAAAAGCTATTTTGAAAATAAGGGTTAGGG
>Ga0213868_10002809_pt1 | contig 16544 bp, 14 predicted proteins | sample PICome_9_FD_160087 | JGI IMG/M metagenome (GOLD analysis project Ga0213868, IMG submission 160087) | Coastal seawater microbial communities near Pivers Island, North Carolina, United States - PICO127 | ecosystem: Environmental > Aquatic > Marine > Coastal | place: USA: North Carolina...
TGTTTAGGCATATTTTTGGTGATGCTTGTTGCCGATATGTTTCGTCCAGCAATGTTTGTAGCATTAAGTGCTTATAGCAAACCAGAAAACAAAACACGTAGCGTAACACTTATTAGATTAGCTATAAATTTAGGATTTTCAGCAGGTCCAGCTGTTGGCGGAATAATTATTACAACTTTAGGTTATAGTGGTTTATTTTGGTTAGATGGTATTACATGTATACTTGCGACAATAGTTTTGATTATGGTTCTAAACCCAAAAAAAACCATAGTATTAGATGATATTATTTTGACTAATCCTGATTCAGCTTATAAAGACAAAGCATTTACCATCTTTTTGGTTGCCATGTTTTTATTTGGTGTTATCTTTTTACAATACTTTTCTACATTGCCAATATATTACAGAGAAGTGCATGTGTTAACAGAGATAGAAATAGGATTATTATTAGGGGCCAATGGATTTTTTATTTTTTTGTTAGAAATGCCTCTAATTAAATGGTTGGAAAATAGTAGATTCTCTAAAACAGACCTTATGATATTTGGTGCTGTATTAACCGCATCAAGTTTTATTATTTTAAATGTTACAACTTGGTCTGGAATATTAATTATTGGTATGTTTTTAATGACTATTGGAGAAATGATAGCCTTTCCGTTTTCAAATGCATTTGCTATGGAACGCGCAAAGAAAGGAAACCAAGGTGAATATATGGCATTGTATTCTATCGCTTTTTCTATGGCTCACATATTTGGGCACAAGGCAGGCATGCAAATGGTTGCTGGCTGGGGGTTTGATAATACTTGGTATATGATAACAATTATAGGTGGTTTCTGTGTGCTTTTATTACTTATTTTAAAAAGCCATTTAAGATTAAGAAAGCAATTAGATTAGAGTAATTGAACTAACTATTATTACAGAAAAAGGATATTAAATTTCTACGTTATGAATTTAAACTAAATGATATTAGTATTTATATTGAAGAAGAGCACCTTGATGAATGGGTTTCTAAACTTCATAAAAAAGGTATTAAGTTTAATAAGTTACCTGAAGATAAACCATGGTTATGGCGAGAAGCACATTTACAAGATCCAGATAAAAATAGTGTCATTTTGTATTATGCAGAGAAGAATAGGATTAATCCGCCTTGGCGAATTAATTAAACCAACTATTTAATAGGGATTACCTCCTTTTGCTTTACAACGCTAGATAAAACGATTTGTGTTTTAGATTCTCCGTAACTAATTAATTGATCGATAAAACCTTCAAGGTGTTTTTGGTTTTTTAAAACTACTTCCATAACGATGTTTTCATCACCAGTAATTCGGTAACAATTAATAACCTCATCATAGGTTTTTACCTTATCTAAAAAGGGTTTTAGTTTTCCCATGAAGGCTCTTAAGGTTATTATGGCTTTTAGTTGATAACCGATTTCAAAAGGCGATACAATAGTTTTGTAGCCTTCTATAATACCAAGGTCTTCCATCTTTTTAATACGTTCCGAAACGGCTGGTGAACTTATCCCTACTCGCCTACCAATTTCTGCATTAGATAGTCTTGCATTTTTCTGTAAACACTCTAAAATTTTACTGTTAATCGAATCTAAATTCATTTAAAGGAAAATTAACTAAAAATAATTAAATTTTAAGGCAAATATACGTTTTTACTTTAAAATCTAAAGTTGAATCTCATTTGTTGTGAGTAATTTTGATAAACTTGCTTAAAGAAATAGAATATGTTACATAATACCCCACTAAATCTATCGGAATTACCGGTTTACCAAAAAGCATTAGAGATTTTTGCCTTATCTCAAAACATATCTATGTACCTAAATAATGACCTATCTAATTTAAAATTAGATGGTTCTGAAGATAATGATATTTATTTTTCTGGAGATATTATTCAGCAATCTGTATCGTTAGTTCCTGAAATTATGAATGCTGAACTGGAGCGTTACTCAGAAAGAAAGCATAAACATATTGATTCTCTTAAGCGCCTAACAAATAAGCTCTACAAAAACTCTTATAGATTAGAACGCTCAAATAGTAATGGGAAAGATTTTTTACCAATTCTAAGAAGTGAATTGAAAAAATTTAAAAAGCTTCAGAGCTCTTGGATGCTTACTTTATAATACTTTTTAAACTAGATTTCAGCAAACTTCTGCCCACAGCCTTCGATACATTGATACCGTAGTATGAGCTTACCACCGGCTAGTAAATCAAAATAAACGTCAAAATAGGTGCTTAACAAATTAAGCAAAGTAATCTCAAGGGGCTTTAAATATTAGCTATATAGAAAAACAGTCCAAAAAGACCCCGAGTTAGAGCTCGACATAAGCGATTCACACGCTTATTTTGAAAACAAAAAGAGGTTCTTAATACACTTTGCTTTCATTTTATGGATCCCGAGTCTGAGCTCGGGATAAGCGATTCACACTCTTTTTCTGAAAAAGAAAAAGAGGTTCTCTGCTTACATGTTTCTTCTATACTGTCCTCCTACTTCGAACAACGCATTTGTAATTTGCCCTAATGAACACACTTTACAAACCTCCATTAATGATTCGAAAATATTTTCGTTGCTAACTGCTCTATCCTGAAGATCTTTGAGTAGTGCTTCAATGTCATTTGATTTATGAAGATTTTCTAAAGTCTTAATTTGAAATTCTTTTTCTTCTTCGGTAGCTCTAATTACTTCCGCAGGTAAAACTGTTGGCGATCCTTTACTACTTAAAAATGTATTAACTCCTATAATTGGGAATTCTCCATTATGCTTTAATGTTTCATAATACAAACTCTCTTCTTGAATTTTAGAACGCTGATACATGGTTTCCATAGCACCTAAAACACCTCCTCGTTCTGTAATTCTATCAAATTCTAATAAAACAGCGGCTTCTACTAAATCTGTTAATTCTTCAATAATGAAAGACCCTTGAATTGGATTTTCATTTTTAGCCAAACCTAATTCTTTATTTATTATTAGCTGAATTGCCATGGCACGTCTTACAGATTCCTCAGTAGGCGTAGTTATAGCTTCATCATAAGCATTAGTGTGTAATGAGTTACAGTTATCATAAATAGCATATAATGCTTGAAGTGTCGTACGAATATCATTAAAATCTATTTCTTGAGCATGTAAACTTCTACCGGAGGTTTGAATATGGTATTTAAGCATTTGCGCTCTATCATTGGCTCCATATTTATGTTTTAACGCTTTTGCCCAAATTTTCCGTGCTACACGACCAATTACTGCATATTCTGGATCTACTCCATTTGAGAAAAAGAAAGATAAGTTTGGTCCGAATTTATTGATATCCATACCTCTACTCAAATAATATTCCACGTAAGTGAAACCATTTGACAATGTCAAGGCTATTTGTGTAATAGGGTTTGCTCCAGCTTCTGCTATATGATAACCAGAAATAGACACTGAATAAAAATTACGTACATTATTTTCTATAAAATATTCTTGAACATCGCCCATTAAACGTAAAGCAAATTCCGTAGAAAAAATGCAAGTATTCTGCGCTTGATCTTCTTTTAAAATATCTGCTTGTACAGTTCCTCTAACTTGTGCAATAGTGTTCTTTTTAATTTCTGAATATATAGCTTCAGGTAACACTTGGTCTCCTGTCACTCCCAAAAGCATTAAGCCTAAACCATTATTTCCCTCTGGTAAATTACCATGGTATTTAGGACGTTCTTTACCTATATAAATCTTGGTTATTTTAGCTTCAACCTCTTTTTCTAAACTATTTTCTTTAATATAAATTTCACATTGTTGATCGATAGCCGCATTCATAAAAAACCCAAGTAACATTGGAGCTGGTCCATTAATAGTCATACTTACAGAGGTCATTACATCTGCTAAATTAAAACCTGAATAGAGCTTTTTAGCATCGTCTAGACAACAAATAGAAACACCTGCATTTCCAATTTTCCCGTAAATATCTGGACGATAATCAGGGTCGTTACCGTATAGTGTTACACTATCAAAAGCAGTAGATAAACGTTTTGCTGGCAAACCGGCACTAACATAATGAAATCGTTTATTTGTACGTTCTGGTCCACCTTCGCCTGCAAACATACGTGCAGGGTCTTCACCTGTTCTTTTAAATGGATATAATCCAGATGTATAAGGAAATTCACCAGGAACATTTTCTTGTAAACACCATCTTAAAATATCTCCCCAAGCTTGATATTTTGGAAGTGCTACTTTAGGAATCTGAGTATGTGATAAAGATTCAGTATGGGTTTCTATTTTAATTTCTTTATCTCTAACCTTGAAGGAATAAATAGGGTTCTTGTATTTATCTACTTTTTCATTCCAACCTAGAATTATCTCCCAATTATATGGATCTAGGCCAAGCTTAACTCTATAAAATTCTGCAATAAGGAGTTTCATAAAATCCTTATTGTCATCCTGAACTTGTTTCAGGATCTCATCTTCATTTAATCCTAATTTTCCAATAAAAGACTTTTCGACTGCGCTCAAAGTGACATTCGAAACAGAACAAATAGTTTTATATATTCCATAAAGCTTTTGAGTGACTTCAACTTGTTCATCAGCCTTTTTATCATATGCTCTATTACTTTCAGCTATTTCAGACAAATAACGTGTTCTAGAAGGCGGAATAACAAAAATCTTTTCACTCATTTCATTTGAAATGGTAAATGTTGATTTTAAATCTGAATCTATTTTTTCAACCAATTTATCCATTATCGCTTTATAAAGCGTGTTCATTCCAGGATCATTAAACTGAGATGCTATAGTTCCAAAAACTGGTAAATCATCTTGGTGCACATCCCAAAGATTATTGTTGCGCATGTATTGTTTTTTCACATCACGCAAGGCATCCAATGAACCTCGTTTATCAAACTTATTAATAGCTACCAAATCTGCAAAATCGAGCATGTCGATTTTTTCTAATTGAGTTGCTGCACCAAACTCTGGAGTCATTACATAAAGAGACACGTCAGAATGTTCTATAATTTCGGTATCACTTTGTCCAATCCCTGAAGTTTCTAAAATAATCAAATCGTATTCAGCGGCTTTTAAAACTTCAACCGCTTCATTTACATGCTTCGATAAGGCCAAATTAGATTGGCGTGTTGCTAAACTTCGCATATACACCCTTGAATTATTAATAGAATTCATTCTAATTCTATCCCCTAACAAAGCACCACCCGTTTTTCTTTTAGAAGGGTCAACCGAAATAATTCCAACAGTTTTCTCAGGGAAATCTATTAAAAACCGTCTCACTAATTCGTCGACTAAACTAGATTTACCAGCGCCGCCCGTACCAGTGATTCCTAATACTGGAGTTTTTGAATTTTTGTTCTTTAAATGAATTTTATCTATGGTATTCTTTGCTATTTCCGGAAAGTTTTCAGCAGAAGAAATTACCCTTGCAATAGTTTTTGAAGTTTTATTTTTTAGGTCATCTAATTCAATATCTAATTTATTTCCAATAGCAAAATCAGATTGTTTAACAAGATCATTTATCATACCCTGTAAACCCATTTCACGACCATCATCTGGTGAATAGATTCGAGTAATTCCATAATCCATCAAATCTTTTATTTCCGAAGGTAATATTACCCCGCCGCCGCCGCCAAAAATCTTAATGTGCTCAGAACCTCTTTCCTTTAAGAGATCATACATATACTTGAAATATTCATTGTGTCCACCTTGATACGATGTTAAACAAATGGCATTCACATCTTCTTGAATTGCAGTATTGACAACCTCATCAACACTTCTATCATGACCCAAATGAATAACTTCTACTCCGGTAGCCTGAATAATGCGTCGCATAATATTTATTGAAGCATCATGTCCATCAAAAAGTGATGCTGCAGTTACAATTCTGACTTTATGTTTTGGCTTATACGGCGCTTGTTGTTTCATTCGTAACGATTATTGGATTTTAGTATCGCAATTTACGAAATATTCAAAAAAATAAGGTGTTTGCAAAAGATTATATAAAATTTATATCAAGACTCCTTCTTGAATCATTTTTAAACTAAATTTAGACCCGAAGAAAAACTACTTATGAATAAGATTACGATTTTAATTCACTGCAAAGACAGACCTAATATTATTGCATCGGTGACCAATTTTATTGCGGAAAACGGAGGTAATATTATTTATATAGATCAGCATGTAGATAGAGAACAAGACATATTTTTTATGCGTTTGGAAAGTGAATTTATATCAGACAACTTTTCTACTAGTCATTTTAAATCTGTCTTTGAAAGTGATTTGGTCAAAAAATTTGAAATGAAATGGCGCATTTACTCATCTGATAAAAAGCCTAAAATGGCATTATTCATATCTAAATACGATCATTGTTTATATGATTTATTAGGGCGTTATAATTCTGGAGAACTTAATTTAGAAATTCCATTCATTATAAGTAATCATAATGAGTTAAAACCAATTGCTGATAATTTTAAAATACCTTTTTATTATATACCAGTAACTAAAGATTCTAAACAAGACGCAGAAGACCAGCAATTACAGTTACTAAAAGAACACAACATTGATTTTATAGTTTTGGCTAGATACATGCAAATTATATCAGGAAAACTAATCAATAAATATCCAAACAAAATAATTAATATTCACCACTCCTTTTTACCTGCATTTGTAGGCGCTAAACCTTACCATTCTGCTTATAAAAGAGGCGTGAAAATTATTGGAGCCACTAGTCATTATGTTACTGAAGAACTTGACGCGGGACCAATAATAGAACAAGACGTAACGAGAGTAACGCATGCTCATGCCATTAGTGATTTAATTGCAAAAGGACGCGATTTAGAAAAAATTGTTTTAGCAAATGCCGTTAAGCTGCACGCAGATAGAAAAGTAATGGTTTTTAATAATAAAACAGTTATTTTTTCTTAAACTAAAATTTTTTAGAACTAAAATTTATATTTGTTTACATATAAAACCCAAAATCATGATGCGTAAATTTTTAGCTTTTCTTTTAATATTTAATCTGTCTTCGTGTGCTGAATTACAGCAAGTAGTGAATCAATTACCTCAGGGAGGAGTACTTGGAAACACAGAAATAGCCTCAGGTTTAAGGCAAGCTTTAGACTTTGGTATTGACAAACAAGTTACCAAACTTACCCAAAAAGACGGTTTCTTTAAAAATGACTTAGTTAAAATATTATTACCTGAAGAACTTCGTAAAGTTGATAAAGCATTAAGAGATATTGGACTTAGTAATTTGGCTGATGAAGGCTTAAAAGTACTTAATAGAGCTGCTGAAGATGCTATAAAAGAAGCTACTCCTATTTTTATTGATGCAGTTAAAGGCATTACATTTGATGATGCGAAAAACATTTTATTAGGGAATAACGATGCGGCAACACAATATTTGACTTCTAAAACACAAGCCGCGCTTTATGCTAAATTCAACCCTGTTATAAAAAGTTCATTTAGTAAAGTAGGTGCAGATGCTATTTGGAATAATTTAATAAATAAATACAATAGTATTCCATTTACAAATGATGTAAACCCAGACTTAACAGATTATGTAACTGGCGAAGCGTTAAAAGGCGTATACACTATGATTGCTGTTGAAGAAAAAGACATTAGAACAAAAATAGCTTCTAGAACTACAGATTTATTGAGGAAGGTTTTTGCGCTTCAAGATTAAATTTATAAAAACATAAGATTTAAAACCGAATATTTATTGTTCGGTTTTTTTTATATCATCCATCAAAAAGAACTATGGGTGTAGTCTCAGTTCCTTTTTTAGCACGAGTTTAAACATAACATATTCTAAATGAACTTATTAAATCATGATTTTTAACAAAAAACAACTTTATAACTTTCTCTTCTTCAATAAAAAAATGTATATTTAAGTACTAGTTCTTTACAAATAAAATGAACCGAATTGAAAAAATAAAGACTCACCAAGATAAACTCAACTCAAAATACAAGAGGCTTATAGAGCAAGCTTATAATTTCAGACAAACAGATTCGGCGTTAAGTGATATTTCAGAATACAAAGCCATCAAGCTACTCAACAAACTAAATAGATTAAAATACCTTCAAAGAGAACCGTATCATTCTGCTGTTTGAATTTACTTAATAATTTTTTTTGTCTTCAATCACATCTAAATGAGAGGTTTGCACGTATTTTAAATATAAGAAAGAACGTCATGAACAAACAATTTTGTAGAGTTGGTAAAATTAAACCCGACCTAGGTAAATCAATTAGCTTGAAAGAAGTAGAAAAAAGAATAGCAAATTTTGTAGACGATACTACTAAAATTCATTATTCTGAAGATTTAAACGGAGCGTTTTAAAATAAGCAAACGCCTTTGTAAGTCGCGAACCATACCAAGAAAACATCTCTCCATCCACTAATACTATAGTTGCATTGGGGTAAAAGTCTTGCAGCTCCTTTTTATGCACTTCTTTAAAAGGAAATGGTTCTGATGATAGTAAAACAACCTCAATATTTTTATTTGTAGAAGATTTAGAAATTTTAATTTCTGGATAACGTTCTTCTTTTGAATAGCTGTTTTCAAACTTATTCATCTTCAACAAATAATTAATAAACGTATTATTCCCAGCAATCATCCATGGGTTTTTCCAGATAAAATAAACGACTTTTAAAGTTGGCTTACTTTGAATAAACTCTTCAAAACCACTAAGCTCCTTTTTAATTTCATCTAATAGTACTGAAGCTTCCTTTTTCCTATTAAAGATGTATCCATATTGCTCAATTAATTCTAAACTATCGTTGATATTATAAATATCTGAAACATGAACATTACAAATTGATTGACAAGCTTCAACAATTTCCTTGGTGTTTTCTTCTTTATTGCAAAGAATGATATCTGGCTGAAGCGCTGTTATTTTATCAAGATGAATCTGTTTTGTACCACCAACTATTGTAACATTGGTTTTAATATGATGCGGATGCACACAGAATTTGGTTATGCCAACTAAATAAGATTCCAAACCTAAATCACATAATAATTCAGTTTGACTAGGCACTAATGAAATAATGCGTTTTGGAGTTTCTTTTAGATAAATAACTCGATTAAGTTGGTCTTTGAAGTTTTGCATGTTATTGAGAATTACAATTAACTCAAAATAGCTTCCATCTCTTTTTGGAGTTCCTCAGATTTTTTAGCTGCAGCTTCAGCAAAATCAGTCTGATTTGATGCATAAATAATACCTCTTGAAGAATTAATCAATAAGCCAACACTATCGTTCATTCCATATTTACATACCTCTTGTAAATTTCCGCCTTGAGCACCAACACCTGGAACTAGCAAGAAACTGTCTGGAATAATATTTCTAATATCTGCTAAATACTCCGCTTTTGTAGCACCAACAACATACATTAAATTCTCAGTGTTCTTCCACGTTTTTGAGGTTTCTAATACTTGTTTATAAAGTTCCTTCCCGTCTACCATTTTTGTTTGAAAATCAAATGCGCCTTGATTAGAAGTCAACGCTAAAAGAATAGTGTGCTTATCTTCAAAAGCTAAAAATGGTTCTATCGAATCTTTACCCATATACGGTGCAACTGTTACAGAATCGAATGCTAAATCTTCAAAGAATGCTTTAGCATACATGGTACTTGTATTACCAATATCCCCACGTTTTGCATCAGCGATAGTAAAAATTTCTGGATGCTTCTCGTTTAAGTAATTAATTGTTTTTTCTAAAGCTTGCCAACCCTTTATGCCGTATGCTTCATAAAAAGCTGTATTAGGCTTGTAAGCTACACATAAATGATGCGTTGCATCAATTATAGCTTTATTAAACGCGAAAATGGGATCCTTTTCTTTTAAAAGATGTTCAGGAATTTTATTTAAATCCACATCTAATCCTATACATAAAAAGGATTTCTTCGTTTTAATTTGCTGAACTAATTGGCTCGTTGTCACCTAGCTTATTTTAAATTTGATCGCTTCCAGCCTTCAACTTTTCAGTATTATCAGCTAATTGTAACTCATCTATGATTTTTTGAATATCACCATTTACAATGTTAGACAAATCATAAAGTGTTAATCCAATTCTATGGTCTGTAACACGTCCTTGCGAATAATTATACGTTCTAATTTTAGCACTTCTGTCTCCACTGGTTACCATGGTACCGCGCAAAGCAGCATCTTCTTCTAACTTCTTAGCTAACTCTAAATCGTATAAACGTGAACGTAAAACTTTAAACGCTTTCTCTTTATTTTTATGCTGCGATTTTTGATCTTGACATTGCGCCACCAATCCTGTTGGAATATGTGTTAAACGCACCGCTGAATATGTTGTATTTACAGATTGACCTCCTGGACCAGATGAACAGAAAAAATCGATTCTTACATCTTTGGGATTTATTTCCACATCAAACTCTTCAGCCTCAGGAAATACCATTACAGTTGCTGCACTGGTATGCACACGACCTTGAGTTTCTGTTTGAGGTACACGTTGTACACGATGCACACCTGCTTCAAACTTTAATGTTCCGTAAACATCATTACCAGTAACTTCAAACTGAATTTCTTTAAAACCACCATTAGTCCCTTCACTAAAGTCGACCGTATCTACTTTCCAGCCTCTTCCTTCACAATATTTAGTGTACATTCTAAATAAATCGCCTGCAAAAATACTGGCTTCATCTCCACCAGTTCCAGCTCTTAATTCTACTACGGCATTTTTAGAATCTGTAGGATCTTTAGGAATTAAAAGCACTTTTATTTCTTCTTCTAACTTAGTGATACCTTCTTTAGCTTCATCATATTGCATTTTCGCCATCTCAGTCATTTCTGCATCACTCCCGTCTGATATTATTTCTTCTGCTTCAGCCAAATTATTAGTAAATTCTAAATATAATTCTCGCTTATCCATAAGAATCCGCAAGTCTTTATACTCTCTATTTAGCTCAACATAACGTTTCTGGTCTGTAATAATATCAGGTTGAATAATTAAATCACTAACCTCATCAAAACGCTGTTTTACTATTTGTAATTTCTCTAACATCTGCCTTTTTTAATTGGAAACCAAAAATACGATAATTTATGAATTTTCAACGATTACATATCATCGTAATAATCCATTTCTAAAAATATTATCAAACAAATGGCGTTATCATAAATACTTATGCAACAATTGTTTTCCATATTAGTTTTTTACAGACCCTTTATTATATGGTCTTTGGCTATAAATATGCTGCTTTCATTTATAAAAATTGAAATTATTACTATTCTAATAGTTAAACTCTTACTTATTTTTTCTTTGTGGCATTTTTTAAATGAAACTCATGCAAACCGGAAACTTACTTTTTATAAAAACTTGGGTATTTCTACATTAAAGTTATTCTCTTTAATGTTTGTTATTGATACTATTTTTTCAATCCCTTTCGTTATTCTCTTAAAAGAGTTTGTTTAAAAAACAAAAAAAGGAAGCCAAACGACTTCCTCTTTTATTTATATAAATTTAATATTAACCGCACTTAGAAGACCCACAATCTTTACAGGTTAAACATCCTTCTTGATAGATTAAATTTTCAGATTCACAATTATCACATGCTTGCCCTTTGGCTTTCGTACCATCAGCTACGTAGCGTTTTAATGCTCTTACCACCCCATTTTTCCATGTATTAATAGATTCGCTATCTAGTTGTAAACTATTAATTAAATCTACTATTTTATCAATTGGCATGCCGTGGCGTAACGTACTTGAAAATAGTTTTGCGTAATTCCAAAACTCTGGATTAAACTTATGAGATAAGCCTTCAATCGTGGTTTTATAACCTCTTGTATTCTTGTATTGAAAATCGTAACGAGAGCTACCATCTTCATTTCTGTTTTTTATGATTAATCCATTATTTACCCAACGTGGGATCAAAATCCCATCTTCATCATCAGCAAGTCCCGTGAATACTTCATATGGCTTATCATCTATCAAACCGATAAACGCAATCCATTTTTCTTTATTATTTTGAAAACGAACCACATGAGCTTCCAAAACTTGTGGACGTTTTTTCGGAAAGGCTGTTAGCTTTCCATTGTCTGTATCTTCCTTTTTATCGTCATTGGCAATTAGAACACCAGAACGCGAACCATCTCTATATACTGTAACTCCTTTACAGCCTACTTCCCATGCTTTCATATATAAATCGCCAACCAAATCTTCTGTAACATCATTTGGTAAATTAATAGTTACACTGATTGAATGATCAACCCATTTTTGAATAGCACCTTGCATACTTACTTTACTCAACCAATCCACATCGTTTGAGGTTGCTTTATAATACGGCGACTCTTTAATCAATTCGTCAATCTCCGCTTGTGAAAAGTTTTTTGAGCTATCAATACCATTTACTTCCATCCATTGTCTAAAACGATGATGAAACACGACATACTCTTCCCATGAATCTCCAAGTTCATCAACAAAATCTACACGAACATCATTATCATTCGGGTTTATTTTTCTTCTTCGCTTGTAAACAGGCATAAATACAGGTTCAATACCAGATGTGGTTTGCGTCATTAAACTGGTAGTTCCTGTAGGAGCGATTGTTAATAAGGCTATATTACGTCTACCATATTCTAGCATTTCATAATATAATTGACTATCCGCTTCTTTTATCCTTTGGATAAACGGATTGTTCTTTTCACGTTCCGCATTGAAAATTGAAAACGCACCACGCTCTTTAGCTAAATGTACTGAAGACCGATATGCTTCAATGGCAATTGTTTTATGAACTTCTAAGGAAAACGCATTACCTGCTTCACTACCATATTGGATACCTAAAGCCGCCAACATATCTCCTTCTGCAGTTATTCCAACGCCTGTTCGCCTGCCTTCTTGAGCTTTTTGCTTTATGTTACACCATAAATTACGCTCAGTTAATTTCACTTCATCTATCTCCGGGTCTTCGTCAATTTTCTTTAATATTTTATCGATCTTCTCAAGTTCTAAATCGATAATATCATCCATAATACGTTGTGCTACAGCTACATGATTTTTGAATAGATCGAAATTGAATTTAGCTTGGGGCGTAAACGGATTTTCTACATAAGAAAATAAATTAATCGCTAGCAACCTACATGAATCGTATGGGCATAATGGAATTTCGCCACATGGATTTGTAGACACGGTTTTATATCCTAAATCCGCATAACAATCTGGTACCGATTCATTTATAATAGTATCCCAAAATAAAATTCCTGGTTCAGCAGATTTCCAAGCATTATGTACAATTTTTTTCCATAGGGCATTCGCATCAATGGAATTAGACACTTTAGGATTATCACTGAATATTGGATATTTTTGAGTGTAATTAGAACCGTCCTTCACAGCATTCATAAAATTATCATCAATTCTCACTGAGACATTGGCACCAGTCACTTTTCCTTGCTCTAATTTGGCATTAATAAAATCTTCTGCATCTGGATGGTTAATAGATACTGAAAGCATAAGCGCTCCACGTCTTCCATCTTGAGCAACCTCCCTTGTTGAATTAGAATAGCGCTCCATAAAAGGAACAAGTCCAGTAGATGTTAATGCCGAATTTTTTACTGCCGAACCCTTTGGACGCACATGAGATAAATCATGCCCTACGCCACCACGGCGTTTCATAAGCTGTACTTGCTCTTGGTCTATTTTCATAATACCACCATAAGAATCAGATTCTCCAGAGTTACCAATCACAAAACAATTTGATAATGAACCTATTTGAAACGGATTCCCAATTCCTGCCATTGGGCTTCCTTGTGGAACAATGTATTTAAAATCTTTAATTAGATTAAAAATTTCTTCTTCTGATAATGGATTTGTGTACTTGGTTTCAACTCTAGCAATTTCCTTAGCAATACGCTTATGCATATCATTAGGAGTTAACTCATAAATATTTCCTTCGGAATCTTTTAGAGCATATTTATTTAACCATACACGTGCGGCTAAGTCATCATTTTTAAAGTATTTTAGTGAGGCACTAAAGGCATCTTCTGAAGTGTAAGTTTTTGAGGATTTTTGGGCAAGTTCTGTGTTCATTAGTAACTAGAAGTTTTAATTTTAATAGAATATTCAACAGTACGCAAATAAACTATAAATGTACAACTTAAAACATGATAAAAATCATAAAGTTTACCCAAATAACACCCTAAAATATTTATAATCAGTATTTTAACAATTTATCAACATAAAAAAGTTAACAAATTATTTAAATAAAAATTGAATTATATTTTTAGAAATCTATAGCAAAACCAACACCTAAAAATTGCTTCCACTGCACTTTGGCTCCGGCTTGATCAAACTCACCTTCAACATCTGATGGTGTTTGGGTTTTAACGTCATCATCATATCGCAAGTGCGAACCTAAGGTTGCTCGAATGAAGCTATTAACTTTAAAATCAAAATCTATTCTCCAATCTAAATCTAGGTTCCCAAAGTTATTAATATAATCTGAATAGAGACTGACTTGGTTTTTTACATTAATATTTTCTGCTAATTCCATTTCGTAGCTATTAGTGACCAAAACACCTACTTCTGTCCTTATTTGTTCTCCGGCGATAATAACATTTCCATCTGGGTCTAAAACCGCAGGAGTAACTCCAAAAGAACCAATGTTAGCTAGGTCTTCATCTAAAACAAACGTCGCTTTTAAAGTTAATGGAGAGAAGTAAAAAGACAACTTATCTATGTTTTTTACATATTCCATGCCACCACCTAAAAATAAATACCCAGGTGCTAGCAATCTAGAAATAGGCTCATCTTTATTTGGATAATTATATCCATTTGTTAACTGAGTTCTAAAGTTAAGTCGTGCTGAATAAAACCAATTTGACAAACTATCGGGCTTGTAACCCATATTGGAATTTATCTCAATTAAATCATCGGTTTTTCTAAGTTCTCTGGCTTCTTGCTTATTTACACCATAACGAACTTCTACATTGTTTTTCCAAACAAAAAACTTGTCTCTATAATCAAGCATAGATTTTAATCCCAATAAACCAGAAATAGAATTACTACCTCCAGAATTCCAATTAACAAAGGCTACTTCACTTAAATCAAATGAGGCTTTATTTTTTTGAGTCCATTGAGGCCCAGTATATTCTGGTTTTATCTCTTTTATGTAAAGAGAATCAGGTTGAGCGTTTGAAAACTGAAAACAGAGATAAACTAAAAAAAATAGGGAATACTTCATAGATGGGTAAGGGAATTTTAAAATTCTATCTTTTATCAGAAACTATTCCCATTAAATGAAAAAAGAAATAATTAATAACTAAACTCTCCAAACTCTGATTTTATTGTTAGCTTTTTTGTTTTTGAAGCCTCTACTCTACCAATAATTTTCGCATCAACATTATAGGATTTTGAGATTTCTATAATACTTTCGGCTATTTCGGGAGACACATAGAGTTCCATTCTATGGCCACAGTTAAACACTTGGTACATTTCTTTCCAATCTGTTTTTGATTGTTCTTGTATTAATTTGAATAATGGCGGAATTGGAAACATGTTGTCTTTTACAATATGAAACTCATCAACAAAATGAAGGATTTTTGTTTGCGCTCCACCAGAACAATGCACCATACCATGTATAGTGTCGCTATTATATTTTGATAGAATTTTTTTTATTATTGGTGCATACGTACGTGTTGGTGACAACACTAATTTACCAGCATCAATTGGTGAGTTTTCAACGCTATCTGTTAATTTAACAGCTCCAGAATACACTAATTCTTCAGGCACAGAAGCATCAAAACTTTCTGGGTATTTTTTAGCCAAATATTTACTAAACACATCATGACGTGCAGAAGTTAGTCCGTTACTTCCCATGCCTCCGTTATACTGTTTTTCATAAGTAGCTTGTCCGAAACTTTCTAAACCTACAATAACATCGCCTGCTTTAATATTAGCGTTATCTATAACTTCGCTTCGTTTCATTCTTGCCGTTACCGTAGAATCTACAATAATGGTTCTAACCAAATCACCAACATCAGCAGTTTCGCCTCCTGTAGAATGTATAGTTACACCAAAAGATTTTAAATCTTCTAGTAATTCTTCTGTACCATTAATGATTGCCGAAAGCACCTCACCAGTAATTAAGTTTTTATTTCTTCCTATGGTTGAAGACAACATAATATTGTCTGTTGCACCAACACATAACAAATCATCAATATTCATGATTAAAGCATCTTGAGCTATACCTTTCCAAACTGAAACATCACCAGTTTCTTTCCAATACATATAGGCTAAAGCGGACTTGGTTCCCGCGCCATCTGCATGCATTATCAAGCAATAATCATCATCATTTGTTAAATAATCTGGAACTATTTTACAGAATGCTTTAGGGAATAAACCTTTATCTATATTCTTAATCGCATTATGCACATCTTCTTTTGATGCTGAAACGCCACGTTGTGCGTATCGTTTTGAAACTTCTTGGCTCATAATATGGTATTCTTTTGCAAAAGTAATTTTTTGAATGAAAAAATCCTGCTTTTTTAAAGCAGGATTTCAGAACTTTTAAACACTATCTTGTAAATAACATTTCTCTATATTTTGTTAATGGC
>Ga0213868_10002811_pt1 | contig 16542 bp, 20 predicted proteins | sample PICome_9_FD_160087 | JGI IMG/M metagenome (GOLD analysis project Ga0213868, IMG submission 160087) | Coastal seawater microbial communities near Pivers Island, North Carolina, United States - PICO127 | ecosystem: Environmental > Aquatic > Marine > Coastal | place: USA: North Carolina...
TTTTTACCTTCTTTAGAAGGTTTATTTTCAAAGAATAATTCTGTATAATATGCGTCTAAAAATCTGAATGTAAATGATTTATTTTTTTCTTTTCGGCCAACACGTCCAATAGATTGTATTATTTTTTCCTGAGTTATATGTTTTATATTTGATAAATAACCGTGAGCAAACTGATAATTAGTTCCATAAATATAATCGCTTGTTGCTAATATTAGCATTAAATATTTTGAATCCGCTAATTCTTTCATGATATCATTGAATATAATATCATTTTTATGTAATACACCAATACCTAGCAAAAGTAGAACTTTATAGTTAAAATCTACCTTTGTATTCATTATACGATTTACATAATGTTCATCTATTTCTGATTTGAATACATTAGATGAATTATAATTGTCTAAACAAGACCAACGCGAATAATGTTCGTATGTATTTGGTATATATAAAGGGTCTAATTGTATTGATTTAAAGGATGCTTCTAATTTTTCGATGTTATTGGATAATTGTACGACTTCGGGACTAAATCGTTGATTTTTCATTTTATTTTCATTTCCTTCATCTTTTGCGATTTTATCTTGATAATCTTTTTTTAATTTATTTATTTTATCATTTAAATTATGATTATAGGTTATTTTTTTGTCTAGTTGTTCTAATATAGAAGGTTGAATACTCATTTGAGAAATCAATCTATTTGTATAATATGAAACATCGTCTATAATCCAAATAGCAGGTCCATAAGTAATACTACACGATGATTTTGTTGTAAACATAGTATCGTTTTTATAGTTTGTATGACTAGTTGTTTTGAATAACTCGTTTTGTATTACGTCATAATAAAATAATTTAATTTTATGCGAGTCAATATTTTTTATGGAAAGTGAATTAAATTTTTCTTTATAAGATGAATTTAAAATATAATTAGAACATTCACAAACACTTAAAAATTTTAAATAAGAAGGGCCTTTTGTCTCTATAAATATCTTTATTTCATTTGTAGAACCAAAATAATTATGAGGCATAATGATTTGGTTTGAACTATCCATTAAAATAATATTACTTATATGATCGGTTGTCTCTATTTTATAAAACGAGCCTTCAAATCTAACTTTGTAATTATCTATAATGGGTTGTAAATCATTTGGTAATGTAGCCGAAGATAATATAATACGTGGTATTTGATTTATTTTCCAAATATGAGACAACTGTTTATGTAAAACATGGTCATCATAATCCATCGTAATAGTTGGTTCGTCCCAAAAAAGTATAATATTTTCTTTGTCAAAGAAAGATAACATATAGTTCATTGCGTGTTCATAAGAATGTATATCTGAAATGAGTAATTCTAATTTAGAACCATCTGTATGAATTGGATTTTTATATTTATCGTTGGTACGACTATTTACAGAAAAATAATGTAAACGAATATCAGTATTAGACGCACAACCAAAGGCAAATCCCGTCTTAACTCCTACATTAATAGCACTTTTAGCTAAATTTATTCCGATATGCCTAGACGCACAAATAAATATAACTTTATATTTTTGACAAATGCCTATAGGAGTTATTGTTTTTCCAGAGCTTGTAGGTGATGTATAAAAAATTAAAGACCGCTTATTTTCTTGAAGTGTAGTATATATATCTTTTTGGTGTTTATGTAATTCGATAGGTTTATAGTCAAATATAGAGTTATTTTCAATGACTTCATTACAATTCAATAAAATATCAGTTGGTTTAAAACTATAATTAGAAATATGTTTTAATAAAATATCTTTAAAATGTATATTAATATCATAATGATTGAATAAATAAAGTATATTAAAATAATATTTAACTTTACTAGATTTAACCAATTTCTTGTAATTATCCATAATAATAAATTCAATAGAAGTTTCTATATTTTGAATGTTTTGAATTCGGATTTTATCGGCATTATTTAATTTTTGTTTGGGGGATTTCAACTTTAATTCCATTAAATCATATTTTTTATATTTTTTTTTTAAAATAGGTTTAATTATAAATACATAAATATAATAATGATAATCCTTATGGTCTATTTTAATACATTGATTTAATGATAAATGCGTATTATGTTGAATAAGAACATTATCATATCCGGTTTTGATAATGTTCATGATAATTATTTCTTTTGTCTAATTTTTGTTCTATACTAATCCATTCTGTTTTAGAAAGTTTACTTTGTTTGAATTCTTCCATATAAATATAATAATTAATTATTTAAATTGTAATATATCTAATGTTGTACCGTCTGTTTTAAAATTATCATTTCCATAAATTTCCTGAAGTAATAACCATTCAAATATACCTCCAAAATATATATGAACATTTATAAAACCTAATTTTTTAAGTTGATTGAACTTTTTTATGATAGTTTTGTCTCTATAATTTTTACCATAAATAATAATCATAATATTCTTATTTGTTTTAATATAATTATTCATTTGATTTATTTCGTCATTTGCTTTTATTGTTTTATGAATGAGACAAGTTTGCTCTGTTTCAGGTAAAGTATTAATTAAGATAGAATTATCATTATATAAATCTTGAAAATGTATCATTGGAAAAGACGAATAAATATTTCCCATATGAATATATCAAATAGTTTTTTAACTAAATTTAACAGTAATTTCAACTGTTTCTTTTTTTAAACATTTACTAGCCGAAATGGATAATTCTTGCCTTTTTTTTCGTGTAATGTTTATATTTTTTTTACTTCGAGACAAACTATTATTATTGTTCATATCTTCTTCTATATCTTCATAATTTTTTTCAATATAATCTATAATATTATTTTCAAGAGCCCATTTAAAAAAGTTTAATTGTCCAATGGTTGTCTCAATACTTGAATCCTCACCATAAGGTACTTGTATCCTTTCCCATCTACAAAATGGATCAAAACGTTGTTTTTTAAATGCTTTTAAATTTAATTTATAGTCTTCATATACAATAAATCGTTTATCTTTATTGTTTTTATATTTGGTAAAATATTTCTTAGCATAATTAGTTGTAAACCAATCTATAATTCTTAAAGAAATTTTGGATTCACCGTTAATAATGGATAACATTTTATGTAAGTTATTATTTTCATCATAAAATTTCATTAACTTAACTAATAATAATTGATTTTGGTCTAATATATAACTCATTGATTAGGATAAAATAATATGTTTATATTTTAATTTATTCAATACGATTTATTTTAAATTGCTTTGAATATTTGAAATATTCATGATTATCGGTTCGTCGTTGTAAATTACAACGTAAACATGAAATACGCGTATTATCGTTATAATGACCTATATTATTATTTAATCGTTCAAGAGACCATTGGTTATGTGCTTTTTTTTTATTATAAATAATACATACACTACAATTACAATAATAGCATTTTAAATTAGATTCATATAATTTTTTAATCATTTCTTTATAACTAATATGTAAGTCTGGATTAAATTTATGTTTCAGTTTATCTTGTTGTTTATACGAACTATATTTCTTTTTTAATTCATTGTGTATATAGTTATCATATTGAAAAGATATATCATTAAAAATATATTCTATGTAAGTTATTTGATATGATATATCATAATTTAAATCATATATATTTTTTTTTACACCATCATTATATATTATATGTTTCATATGAATTAAACATATAATATATATATTATTAATGAATGAACTGAAAAGTGAATGTAAAGAATTAAATGCTTTGAATTATCGTACTATGATTCATACTGGAAATACACTAAATAGTAAAATAATCGAAACAACCGAGGAATCATTGGCTAATTTTTTGAATGAAGATATGGATAAAAATCGTAAAGGTGTATGGTCTAAATTAACAAAGACTGCTAAAATAAATAAAATAAAGAAATATATTAAAGATATAAGTGAAAGTTATAATTTAAATGAAGAAGAACTTTCTAAAACAACTAATTTTTTGATTAAAATCATTGAACGAAAAAAATTAAGTAAAAATAATGAATTGAATTATAATCAAGATACTGGAAATATAGAGTCTATTCCAGGATTAACATTTAATAATCAAACTAGAACATTTAGCTTGGTTCAAGATAAACCGTCTACGTTAAAAAAGAAACCTAAAATAAAAGATATTGAAAATTGATTTAATAATATTACTATAATATTATTAATGGAACTAATAGACATATCTATGTTATCTATTCTACACGATAACCCGCATAGTATAGTTAATAATTCGTATAGAGAATTATTAATTACCCAATTAAAAATAAATGAAGACGGAATTAATAAATTAGATGATATGTTAAAATCCTTAAATTTTGTTCGAAGTATGAATACTTTTATTAGTACTTATGAAGAACAAATTTCTATAAGACCCGATATGATTGAACATATAAAATATCTTCAAAATATTGACCAACCACAACAACGAACCCAAGAATGGTATGATTTCAGATATAATCATATTACGGCAAGTAATGCTTGGAAAGCATACTCTACAAAAGAAAAAGTAAAAAATCAACTTATTTACGAAAAATGTAAGCCAATGGATACAAGTAAATATAATTCGTCTTTAACGGAAACACCTATGAGTTGGGGTCACAAATATGAACATATTACTATTCAATTATATGAATTATTGAATGATACAACTATAAGCGAATTTGGTTGTATAGAACATCCAGAACATACTTTTTTAGCAGCTTCACCTGACGGTATTGTTACAGGTAATAATAATTTTGGTAGAATGATTGAAGTAAAAAATGTGGTGAGTCGGGTAATTACTGGAATACCGAAAGAAGACTATTATATTCAAATGCAATTACAAATGGAAGTATGTAACTTAGACGAATGTGATTTTGTAGAGACAAAATTTGTAGAATATGATGGTTATAATGAGTATATGGAAGATGGTTCAGGTTGTTTTACATGTGACCAAAAACGCAAGGGAATTATAAAGGTATATGTAAATAACAATGATTTTGTATATGACTATATGGATTTATCGTGTACAAATGTAGAAGAATGGTTAGATGAAGAAAGGACCGAATATGAATGGTTTAAAAATGTATATTGGAAATTAGAGGTTTATTCATGTGTATACGTACCTCGTTGTAAGCTATGGTTCAATAAAACATTGGAAGAAATAAAAACTATATGGGATATTATATTAAAGGAACGTGATAGCGGTGAATATCATTCCAGACAACCCACCAAACGTATAAAAAAAGAAGTGATAAATTTAAATGAGTGTTTGATTCAATTCAATGATATAACTTCATAATATATATGATTCAATTAAAAAAATCTCTAAATCATTGGTATAAACTCAAAAACAATACAAAAAAAAGACGTATTGCTATAAAGGAATCTGTTACGAAAAATATATGAAAAACTTACATAACTCAGCAGTTTCTAAAAAACGTCGGTTGAATGTTTTACGCATTTATCATAAAAAATATTGCGATACTATTACGAAAGATATAAAATATATAGACAAAAATATAAACTGAACAAAACAAATAATATATGTAATAAACTTATTTGACATTCATATTTTTAAACATTATTATCATAAATATGATGACATTTTTTACATAATATGAAAAGTGGTATACCTTCGTGATATTTAATAAACGTTTTTAAAATATCTTTAATTTTAATAGGTGTTTGTTCATCTATATAATGAATATGAATAGATTTTTCTAATAACGATGACCTATCACAACTATCTTTATTACAATGCGCTCTATCTAATTGAGTTGTTTTACTTTTTGGTTCTCCACAATAATCACACTTATCGGTATTACATTTAAACCAAGAGTTTACTAAATTTTTGGCTGGACCGCCTTTAAGATGTGATAATATATCATTTTTTGTTCCTCCTATTACGCAATCGTTATTAAAACATCTCATTTTTGTTTTTTCTAGTTTATCCAGCGCATTTTTAGTTCTTTCGATACCTTGTTTGTATATTCCATTATCAGATTCATTTATACTATGAATCGAACCCATAGAATCAGTCATTTTGTTATACCACGAAACTATTAAATAATTTCAATTTTTATATAATGTATTTAATAAAATATATAAAATCAAATGATATACTATATTAATGAAAACCTTTAATGTTATCAAGCGTAATGATAAAAAAGAATTATTATCTTATGATAAAATTCTAGAACGAACTAAAAAATTAGGAGACAAATATAATCTTGAAATCCAATATAGTGGTTTAGTCGTAAAAATCATTGACCAATTATATGATAACATTAAAACATGTAAGATTGATGAATTAATGGCCGAGCAATGTGCTTCTATGGGTTCTATTCATTATGATTATTCTAAATTAGCCGGATATATTTGTATTTCGAATCATCATAAAGAGACAAAACATACATTATTAGAAAGCATTCAAACATTATCCAAAAAGAAAGGATATTTGTCAGAACATTATTGCGAACTTGTTCATAAATATCATAACGAACTTGAATCAATGATGGTATATGAACGTAATTTTTTAATTGATTATTTCGGATATAAAACATTAGAACGTTCTTATTTAATGCGTTACGATAATAAAGTAATTGAAAATATTCAACATTTATGGATGCGAGTATCTATTCAAATTCATGGCGAAAATCTTGAAAAAATTAAAGAAACGTATGACGGATTAAGTAAAAAATTATTCATTCACGCTACTCCTACATTATATAATTCAGGAACATCGCGACCACAATTGAGTTCGTGCTATTTATTAGGAATGGAAGACGATAGTATTGATGGTATTTTCAATACTCTCCATGAATGCGCGTCTATCTCAAAATGGGCTGGCGGAATTGGTCTTCATCTTCATAATATTCGGTCAAAAGGAACTCATATTTTAGGAACCAACGGAACATCCAATGGTATTGTTCCAATGTTAAGAGTATTCAATAATACAGCTCGTTATGTGGATCAAGGAGGTGGAAAACGAAATGGTAGTTTTGCTATGTATTTAGAACCGTGGCACGGCGATATTGAAGAATTTCTTGAACTACGTAAAAATCACGGTGAAGAAGAAATGCGAGCTCGTGATTTGTTTTATGCTTTATGGATTCCCGACCTTTTTATGAATAAGATTGAAAAAGATGAAGAATGGTACTTAATGTGTCCAAACCAATGTAAAGGGTTGTCTGAAGTATATGGTGTTCAATTCACTGAATTATACGAACAATATATTAAAGAAGGTAGGTTTTTAAAGAAAATGAAAGCGCGTGAATTATGGTTTAAAATTTTAGATAGCCAAATGGAAACTGGAACGCCTTATATGTTATATAAAGACGCGTGTAACGAAAAGAGTAACCAAAAAAATTTAGGAACTATTCGTTCGTCTAATTTATGTTGTGAAATTATTGAATATAGCGATAAAGATGAAAGTGCTGTATGTAATCTAGCTAGTATTTCATTATCTTCTTTTGTGAAACCCAGTAAATATAAATTCAAAGGAAATGTTAAAGTATATACAAAAGAAAATTGTAAATGGTGCGAATTACTAAAAAATTTTCTGAATAAACATAAAATAATTTACACGACCGAGTTAGTAGAAAGTGAGTTTATAAAAGAACATAAAACGGTACCACAATTATTTGTAGATAATGAAAAAATTGGCGGATTTATGGATACGTTAAAATTATTATGCCCAACGTTTGATTATAAAGGGCTTCATAAAATTACAAAAGTATTAACCGAAAATTTGAATAAAATCATTGATGTAAACTATTATCCAACTGAAAAAACGCGTTTAAGTAATATGAAACACCGACCTATTGGAATTGGTGTTCAAGGTTTAGCCGATACATTCGCAATGTTAAACTTACCTTTTGATAGCGAAGAAGCCAAACAAGTAAATATCCAAATTTTTGAGACCATGTATCACGCATCTATGGAAAAAAGTATGGAATTAGCGCGAGAAACCAAACCATATGATTCATTTGTAGGGTCACCTTTAAGTAAAGGTATTTTTCAGTTTGATATGTGGAATGTGAAACCTTCAAATCGTTATAACTGGGATAATTTGCGTAAAGAAATTATGAATCACGGAACATTGAATTCTTTATGTTTGGCCCCTATGCCCACAGCATCCACCAGTCAAATTTTAGCAAATAATGAATGTTTTGAACCATTTACGAGTAATATGTATACACGACGAACATTAGCCGGTGAATTTATGGTTATCAATAAACATTTAATGAAAGAGTTGATTGATTTGAATATTTGGAATAGTTCTATAAAAAATGATATTGTTAAATACAAAGGTTCGGTTCAATCTATCGCAGAGATTCCTGATTATATTAAAGCAAAATATAAAATTGTATGGGAAATGTCTATGAAAAATATTATTGACATGTCAAAAGATCGTGGGGCCTTTATTTGTCAAAGTCAATCTATGAATTTATGGGTAGAAGACCCTAATTATAAGATTTTAACCAATATGCATTTATATGCTTGGAAAGCTGGATTGAAAACAGGTATGTATTATTTACGCCGCAAAGCAAAACACCAAGCACAACAGTTTACGGTTGTACCAGAAAAAGAAGAAGAATGTTCAATGTGTGGTTCCTAATTGTTTTAATTTGAAACTCTTACGATGATATTCGCAATAACCATATGTTTTAATTCCTTCAATATGCGTTTTAGTTCCATATCCTTTATTTTTTAAAAGACAATAACGTTCGTCTAGTTCAGGCTTTTCTTTACATAATTCGCGAATATATTCATCTCTTTCTACTTTTGCTAAAATAGAAGCAGCGCTAATACATTTATGTATTGAATCACCTTTTATAACGCATTCATATGGTATCCATTTGTCATTATAGAAGCACGGTTTGAATTGCGTTCCATCTACATATATTTTTACATTACTTAAATCTTCTTTATAAGTATTTAAAATCCCAAAAACAGATTCTTGCATAGATCTTAAAGTTGCGTTTAAAATATTTACTTTATCAATATACGATTCATCTTTGTAAGTAATATAATATGAAGCATTATTTTTAATATAATTATACACTTCCTTTATTTTTTTTTCCGAAGTAAACTTTTTACTATCTTTTAATAAGGATAAATCAAAGTCATCTGGTAATATAACTGCCGCAGTATAAACACGTCCAAATAATGGTCCTCGTCCGGCTTCATCTACTCCTATCATTATAATAGATTATTATGATAGATTAAATCAATTTTTTTTTCTATTTTAAATATAATGAAAAATAAATATACATTATTCTTATTATTTTCGGTTGTTGTTTTATTTTCTATATTAGGGTCTTTCTCAGAAGGTTTTGAAGATATGCCAATTCCGACGTGTCAAACAGGTGATTGTAATGATGATGATTATATATTGAAAAGTCAAATTGTTCCGCCTGTATGTCCTGCTTGCCCACCTTTTATAGGCGCAAATGATACGGATAAAACAAAAACATCCGAAACGGTTATTGAAAAGGACGAAGAATCCAAAAGTAAAAATAAAGAATCTAATTATACGTTCAAACAAACAATGGAAAGTGAAGACAAGGCCGCTACTGTAGAACCAGAAACGAATGGGTTAACAAATTCAATAAAAGGATTATTTGATAACAAATTAACACCAAACGAGACGAATATAAGTGAATATAAAAGTCAAATTGAAACCTTGAAAGAAGAGTTAAAAAAACTAAAAAGCACAGACGGAAATTGTCCTCCATGTCCAGCGTGTGAAAGATGCCCTGAACCATCATTTGATTGTAAAAAGGTTCCAAATTATAGGTCAACTTCGGTTGGTGATTATTTACCAATGCCGATATTAAATGATTTTAGTAGATTTTCTTAATCTACGTTTTTTACAACTTTTATTTATTTGAAATGTTTTACATTTTGTTTTATTAGGTACTATTTTTATTATACATTTTGATTTTTCACCATATAATGACTCAGTACATCCCTTTTCTTTTTTTACTACTTTTTTTGTACATCTTGCTCTAAAATGCTCATAACGTTCCCTAATATCATCGTAGGTTAGATTTGATTTTTTACATAACATTGTATTTATATGTTCATGTAATAAATAAATATATCTTGAAAATGATTCACGTGATTTCATATGTTTATTTAATAAAGGTAGTTCTTTTAAGTTTTTCACAAGATTTATACGACAATGTTTACAAGGTAATACATTCTTTAATTGTAAAATAAAATTTCGGTAATATTTTTTATCATTATTCGTAGGATTATTTGGATAATTAAAACTCATTGTATGTAGATAATGCCATAAGCTTGGACCCCAAATCGTAGTAAGCATACCATCTCCACTATTATATTCTTCATTTGTATATAATGTCATTGAATATTAAGAAGAAAAAAAATTTATTTTATCTTGAATCATTTTTTTAGTATTTGATTGTTGATTTATATGATTCAATTTTAAACGCATGATTTCACGATAATAGTGTAGATCATTTAGAGATTTTACAACAACATATTTATTATTATTATATACTTTAACAATCATAGTATATACATATTTTATTATTTATACGTTATTATAAAAATAATAAAATAGTATTACATAATAATGTTTGTATATATTGTTTTATTCTTATTAATATGTGTGTCTATTTATTTATTGTATATTTATTATAAGAATAATAATAAAATAAATAAAGATTTTGTTGAAAACAATGAATATAAAGAAAATGTAAATTATAATAAAGGTGATATCTATATATTTTACGCGAAATGGTGTCCACATTCAACCAAAACTTTAGAAAAAATGAAATCCATTAAAACTAAATATGTAAATTCAAAATATAGTATATCCTTTACAGAAATAGATGCCGAAAAAAATACGGATATGGCTGATGCTTATAATATAGAATCTTACCCAACTATTGTATTAGTATATAAAAATGAAAAATATTATTATGATGCGGAATTAGATGATAAAACATTTGATACATTTTTAAATACAATTATGAAGTAAATTCATTATTATTTTATATATAAAAATAATAATGGATGTCCCTAGATTAAATATAGAAGACCTTTATGAGACAAAAAAAAAGATTGATTTAAACAGAGTTGAAATATATAATAAATTATTATCTAAAATACATAGTAAGATAAAAATAGCATCTAGACAAAGAATACAAAATAATTTTTGTAGTTATTTAATGCCCGAAATATTAATCGGTTATCCAAATTATAATTTCAGCGAATGTTTAAATTATATTATAGATAAATTGGAATTAGATAATTTTTTATGTAAATATATTCATCCTAATTTATTATTGATAAGCTGGAATCATTGGGTACCCTCGTATGTTAGAGAGCAGATAAAAAAAAAAACGGGTGTTTCGGTAGATTCGTATGGTAATGAAATAAAAGAAAAAACGACTGTTACGTTCAATAAAGATATAAAAGAAGAAACAAAAACAAATATATATGGGGACAAGTTAATGAAATCCATGAAAGATTTAATGCATTAATATGATTATTTTAAATAATTTCTTGTGATTTATTTTCACCATTGGTTGGAGCATTGGTTGGAGGAACTTCAATAGCATTGGTTGGAGCATTGGTTGGAGGAACTTCAATAGCATTGGTTGGAGCATTGGTTGGAGGAACTTCAATAGGATTGGTTGGAGCATTGGTTGGAGGAACTTCAATAGCATTGGTTGGAGCATTGGTTGGTGGAACTTCAATAGCATTGGTTGGAGCATTGGTTGGTGGAACTTCAATAGCATTGGTTGGAGCGTTGGTTGGAGGAACTTCAATAGCGTTGGTTGGTTCGTTGGTTGGTGGAACTTCAATAGCGTTGGTTGGTTCGTTGGTTGGTGGAACTTCAATAGCATTGGTTGGAGCATTGGTTGGAACTTCGGTTGGTGAAGCTTCAGTGTTATTCGGTTCTTTAGATATTGTAGTTTGAGATATATTTGATTCATTAGGGCTAATAGTTGTATTTGGTTCTATAATATTAGTCGTTTTTTTTACCAAATCTTCTGTTTGATTACCTTCTTTTTCAGTTGTTTTACCAAAGCCAAATGTGTCCATAATACTAGATTGTATTTTTTCAGAAACAGATTGATTAACTGAATTATTTTTAGGAGTTATAGAATTAGGCGTGATAGAATTAGGCGTGATAGAATTAGACGTGATAGAATTAGGTGGGACAGAATTAGGTGGGACAGAATTAGGCGTGACAGAATCAGGCGTTATACTTATACCTGTTGTTGGTATGACAAATGTATTTTTCATATTGGTATCTCTTTCTATATTTAAACTATGAACGTTTTCTTCAAATATTTTCTCAAAAATTAATAATGCTTGAACGAAATATTTTTCACAAGTTGTATAAAGGTGAAGAATAACTTCTCTTGTATCATTCTCTAAACTAAATACTTTATCTAATGTAAGTTCGGGATTTATTTTATATTGATTATTATCCGAAATAAAGATTTTTTTTAATATATACATTAATTTTTCCTTGGTAGTATTTGTATGTTGTTGAATAATATATATTTTATCTAAGTATTTTTGAATTAATTTATTATTTTTTGAAACAGTTATATCTTTTATAAAATTATTTTTATTACAATGGTCGAATGTTTTAAAATCTAGCATTTCAATGTCATGAAAAGACTTAATTTCACTTGGTTTATTTTTTTTACCAGTAAAAATTTGATAGAATAACGTTAAATCTTTATTGTATTTTTTTTTCATTTTATTACTCATTTTTGCCCATTTTTTTTCGGTGGAGTCAAAAATATCATAATATAATAAGTCTAATTCTTTAATACCAATTTCTTCATTTAATCTTTTGGTTGGTTCATCTAACGAACATAATTTTTCTCCTGGATTAATGGTAACATTATCACCATCTATATTTAGTTTATTCTTTAATATATTTAATCTTTTACGACATAGATTAAGTGGATTTGTAATTTGACTAATTCGTGGCTGCGCGTTATGTGGTATATTTTTGTATTCATTGAAATCTTTTAAATAAAATGTTTTACGATTACCATCTTCATCTTCATAAAAGTATTGTGGATCCATTGTAGCAACAATCGCACTATATATAGTTATTATTTTCATATAGTATTTTGAAATATTGTGAAGCATTTTGTTTTTCATTGCGTCATTTTTTGGAATTAAATTCGTAATATCGTGTTTATCTTGTGCGTAAATAGGTTCTTGAATTCCATTTGTAATTCGTTGATTTAAAAATCCTAATTCTAATTTACTTAATCTTTTATTTAATATGCTACTAGTTAGTATAATCATATTGTCATAATATTCTTTATCACCTAATCGTATTAAATCAATTGTATTTTGGGTTAATATATACCCAACCGCAATATCATCTATTTGTTCAGGTAAATTACTTATATCATTTGAACTTTCATTCATTTCTTCTTTCATTGGCATTGAAGAAGAAATGCCCATTTATAATAATATTATAAAATAAAATTGAATTAAATATATTATACATATTCCTATGTATGAATAAAGATTTATGGAAACATTTTGAAAAAACAAAAGTGGAACCTATTTATGATATAGAAAAAAAATCAAGATGTAAAGCGTGTAATTCATTATTGAGGATAACGGAAGAAGGCTTTTATTGTTGTGGAAATGTAACTTGTGGAATACTTATAACCGATACTATGGACTATGGGGCTGAATGGAGATTTTATGGAGCAGACGATAATAGCGGACCAGATCCATCCCGTTGTGGAATGCCTATCAATAATCTATTAAAAGAATCCTCATTTGGTTGTAGAATAATGTGTAATAGTAAATCAACTTATGAAATGCGAAAAATAAGACGTTATACGGAATGGCAATCTATGCCTTATAAAGAAAAGTCTAAATACGACGATTTTCAAATTATAAGTGTATTAGCAAGTAAAGGCGGTATTTCTAAATTAATTATCAATGACGCGATTCGTTATTATGATAAAATTTCAAATGAAAAAACATATCGCGGTTTAAATCGTGACGGATTATTAGCAGCATCAATATATATATCATTTAGTGTAAATGGAAATCCACGTACATCTAAGGAAATTGCTACTATTTTCAATCTAGATAATACAAGTGCTACAAAAGGGTGTAAAAATGCTTTAAGTATCTTAAATGATATAGAAGAATTTACAGAAGATAAGACTCTTTTAAATAATACAACCCCTAGTTCATTTATAAACCGTTATTGTAGTAAATTAGGAATGAACTCAGAATTGACTCACCTATGTTTGTTCATAGCTTCAATTGTGGAATCTAAAAGACTTGTATCTGAAAATACACCTCATTCTATATCTACTGGTATTATATATTTAGTATGTCAAAAATGTAATTTAAATGTAAGTAAAAAAATGATTCATGAATTTAGTCAAATTAGTGAAGTAACCATTAATAAATGTTTCAAAAAATTAGAAGGATATGAAAAATTATTCTTACCGGAACAAATCAAAAAAAAATATAATATACTATGATATGATTGAATTAATTATAATTGTCCCTTATAGAGATAGAGAACAACATAAATTTTATTTTATGAGACATATGGAATATATTCTAGAAGATTACAACTATCAAATTATTTTTGTTCATCAAAAAGACAATAGACCATTCAATCGTGGAGCTATGAAAAATATAGGGTTTTTATATGCTAAAGAAACATATTATAATTATAAAGACATAACATTTGTTTTTCATGATATTGATACATTGCCTTATAAAAAGAATTTAATTAATTATAATACCGATAAAAATATAATAAAACATTTTTACGGATTTACATTTTGTTTAGGTGGTATATTTTCAATAAAAGGTGAAGATTTTGAAAAAATAAACGGATTTCCGTCTTTTTGGACATGGGGGTTTGAAGACAATGTTATTTATAGTAGAGCTTTAATGAAAAACCTAATCATTAATCGTGATAATTTTTATACTATTGGAAATATGAATATTTTACATTTTGTAGATGGGTTGTCTCGGACTGTAAGTAAAGGAAGACCTACTATAAAAAATATACAAGAAGTTAGAGATGGATTAGATACCTTACAAAATATAAAATATGAAATGAATGATAATATGTTAGATGTAACTGATTTTGTATGTAGCCTAAGAATACATAAAAATATAGAACAAATATCTATATTAAAAGAAAATCAACCTAAACGTATATCTCATCCATTAGGAAAAATGTTTTTCTAAAAAAACTCGCGTATTGTTTTAAAAATATTTTGATTGGTTGTTTTTATAGGTTCTTCTTTTTTTTCTATATTTAGATATTTTGATATACATTCTTCTAGTGTATTTGTTTTTAATAATTCGGTGCATTCTTCTTTGGTATAAGTAGTTTGTCTCATTAAAATACTTATATTATCCATTATCATAATTTATATATTATTTTTTAAATATAAATATTATATAATGATATTAACTAGTTTATGTTCTCCTGCTCTATTATATTTAATTTTCATATTAATTCACGTGATAACAGAAATGTCGAATAAAAAATACAATGATGCTATTGTAAAATTAATTATAGGACTATTATTTACTTTAATTTTACAAGCATTTTGTATGCAAAATATGAAAATAATATCTTGGTTGTTAGTATTTATTCCTATTATATTATATACGTATACAACATTAATTATATTTTTTGTATTTGGAACAAATCCGTCAAATCGCGTAAAAAGTTATGTGGTTAGTTCGTAATATAATCTTTAAAAAAATTATTAACCAAAGTGTTTAATTGTATATACGCGAATGATTCTAATAATATATACTCTTGATATAAATAAATATCGTACTATATATTATGACTGAATTATGGGCAAATTGGACTTTTTATATTCATTTACAAAATACAAATGATTGGTCTTATGAAAGTTATTATAAATTATTCAAGTGTAATGAATTAAATCAAATTATATCATTGAATAATGAATTAGGTAGTGATGTATTAAAGAAATCTTTAGTATTTGTAATGAAAGATGATATCCAACCTTTATGGGAAGAACCTAGTAATCGTGAAGGCGGTAGTTTTTCATTTAAAATTCATAATAAAGATATAGAATACGTATGGAGACAAATTCTATATCATATGATTGGAGGTGAATTAGTTAAAGAAAAACAAATATTATCTCACTTGAATGGTATTAGTGTGTCTCCCAAAAAAACATTTTGTATTTTAAAAATATGGATGAATGATTGTAGTTATAAAAATACAAATATTTTTATACCTATAAAAGGGGTAGACTATAAAGGTTGTATGTTCAAAAAGCACGAATATTAAAATTGAAATACTATTGTCTATTCTTTATATGTATGGAACTTCACATGAAAAAGGCCGAAATTCAATATTCTATAAAAACTCGTAAATTTATAAAAAAAACATTTGTTAATAAAATCCCAAATGAACTTATATTAGAAATCATAAAATATGTCGGTTTTAATGAAATTAATTTTAATCCTTATAATATGCTTTATAAATATTACAAT
>Ga0213868_10002812_pt1 | contig 16529 bp, 14 predicted proteins | sample PICome_9_FD_160087 | JGI IMG/M metagenome (GOLD analysis project Ga0213868, IMG submission 160087) | Coastal seawater microbial communities near Pivers Island, North Carolina, United States - PICO127 | ecosystem: Environmental > Aquatic > Marine > Coastal | place: USA: North Carolina...
GGTGATCACGCTCGGCGCCGTGATTCGCGGTGATACCCCCCATTTCGATGTGGTGGTCGCGGAAGCCAGCAAAGGGATTGCCGCAGTGGCGCGTGACACGGGCGTTCCTGTGATCTTTGGGGTTCTCACCACCGACACGATGCAGCAGGCCCTGGAGCGTGCGGGGATCAAGAGCAATCTTGGCTGGAGCTATGGATTGGAGGCTTTGGAGATGGCTTCCTTGATGCAGGCATTGCCAGGGCATTGACCAACGGCCCCTTTGTGTTGCATGCTGCCCAGGTCGTAATGAACCCAGCGTTCAGACGGCTTTGCGGATGTAGCTCAGTGGTAGAGCATCTCCTTGCCAAGGAGAGGGTCGAGAGTTCGAATCTCTTCATCCGCTTGATTGCTTCTTGAATCCCTTCGCTGCATGAGCAGGGGATGGCTGATGAATCTGTGCTTAGAAGGTGCCTAAAGGGCGCGGCTACCTTGACGGGAGCTGTCTGACTTGGCCTTCCGTGAATTCAGCCCTACCACTGCAGCCTTCGTTCTCTCACCTCGGGTTGTATGTGAAAAGCCTGCCTGTGATGGAGCGCTTTTATTGCGATGTTCTTGGGTTTTACGTCACGGATCGCCTGGGGAATGGTGATCAGGAAATGCTGTTTCTCTCCCGTTCCTTGCTGGAGCACCATCAAGTTGTGCTCGCTCCGGGTCGTGCTGAAACCAGTGCCTCAACGATCAACCAGATCTCGTTCGAAATTGAGACTCTGCCCAAGCTCATCGACGCCTTTCAAGCGCTCACGGACTACGGCGTCGCCGGCATGCAGGCCATGAACCATGGCGGGAGTTGGTCGTTGTATGTCCCTGACCCTGAAGGCAACACGATTGAGCTGTTTGTGCGAACTGATTGGTATGTTCCTCCCCATGCCACAACAGATCTCGATCTCGGTCAGTCGGAAGCGCTGATCCGTGAGCAGACGGAGCGCCTAGCGAAGCAAACACCAGGTTCCCAGACCTGGCAGGAGTGGCGTCAAGACTTTCAAAAGCGTATGAACCTTGAGGTTTGAAGTGTTCTCCATTCTTAGGAGAGTTGCTTGGCTTAATGATTGAGAGGCTTCTTGATCGAAGCATGCAGTCGAGTGACGAATTGGCGCGACGTTTAATCTCTTTTCGAAGATTGGGCGGTTGCTAATAAAATTGTTTGTCTTGATTTCGCTCTTGCTATTTGTTTTTTAGGCAAAGAGTTGATTGGTCGGGCTTATTGCTTTCGAATCAGCAATTGCTGAGGGCTGGCAGGTTCAAACCCCAGTTGTTGGTAAAACCCGGAACTGTTGGTGGTCATCAAATACACCCGTTCGACGTTTTGAATCGCTTTAGCGCTGAGCAGGGCCTCCACCACCCTCCTGCCGAGACCGCGGCCTTGAAGGTCTCCGGCAACGACCACATCCCAAAGCACGGCCCGATGGATTCCATCGCTGGTGGCCCGACCGAACCCCACCATTCGCTTGCCGCGCCAGAGGCTCACCGCAACGGTGCTGCCCGCGAGCATCCGTTTGAGATCAGCTGTGCTGCGCTGTTCGGCCCAGAACGCATGCTTGTGCAGCAGGCGCTGCAGCTTGAGCAGGCCGCGGCTTGGCTTGAGACCAGGGCCGAGTCCAAACCAGCGCAGGCCTGGGGCGCCGGGAGCATGTTCCACCAACTGGATCCGGGCCATAGCACTGCAGATTGCCCCCCATCATCCGCCTTGGGGTTCGCTGCAGCCCCGTGTTGGAATAACAGCAGTGGTCACGATCAGATCCATGCCGCGCAAGGGAATCATTCTTGCGGGAGGCAGCGGCACAAGACTGGCCCCCCTGACCTCGGCGGTCAGCAAACAGTTGCTCCCGGTGTATGACAAGCCGATGATTCACTATCCGCTGAGCACCTTGATGCTGAGCGGAATCCGTGAGGTGCTGATCATCACCACCCCCCATGATCAAGCTGCGTTTGAGCGGTTGTTGGGGGATGGTTCCGCCTGGGGAATGACGATTCGCTATGCCATTCAGGCCAGTCCGGATGGCCTGGCCCAGGCGTTTTTGATCGGGGCTGAATTTTTGGCAGGCGCCCCTGCGGCCCTGGTGCTGGGGGACAACCTCTTCCATGGCCATGAATTGATCCCCCAGCTGCAGTCCGCCGCCGTCCAGGCCAGCGGAGGCACCGTGTTTGCTTACCCCGTTAGTGATCCAGAGCGCTATGGCGTGGTGGAGTTTGATGCCAACGGTTGTGCCTTGCGCATTGAAGAAAAGCCGAAACAACCGCGCAGTCGTTATGCCGTGACCGGGCTCTATTTCTATGACGCTTCCGTGGTGGATCGGGCCCGGTTGGTTCAACCTTCAGCGCGCGGGGAGCTGGAGATCACCAGCCTGAATCAGATGTACCTCGAGGATGGACTTCTCAATGTGGAGTTGATGGGTCGCGGGATGGCTTGGCTTGATACAGGAACGTTTGATTCCTTGCAGGAAGCAGGCTCTTACATCCGTACCCTCGAGCAGCGCCAGGGCTTGAAAGTGGGATGTCCGGAGGAGGTGGCCTGGCGGCAGGGCTGGATTGATGCGGCCCAGCTCGAACGCTTGGCACAACCGCTCATGAAGAGTGGCTATGGCGCCTATTTGCTGCAAATGCTGCAGGAGGCCACAGGAGAACACGTTGTGTTGCAGCGCAATTTGGAGCAAAGGATGGGTCAGGAGCAGCATGCGGGTTGATCGGTTAACGGGGCTCAACGGCAAGGAGCTCGATGGGCCGTTGCTGATCACGCCCCAGGTGTTTGGTGATGATCGGGGCTTCTTCTTTGAGAGCTGGAACGAGCAGCGCTTTCGCGATGCGCTAGTGGATGCAGGCACGCCTTTTGAGGAAGCGGATGCCATCCGTTTCCGTCAGGACAATCACTCCAGCTCTTGCAAAGGGGTTTTGCGTGGTTTGCATTACCAGCTTCCGCCCGAGCCCCAGGGCAAGCTCGTGCGTTGCAGTCTTGGGGCCATTTTTGATGTAGCGGTTGATCTGCGCGCTCACTCTCCGACCTATGGCCAGTGGGTCTCTGCTGAGCTGAGTGCTGCCAATCAGCAGCAACTGTGGGTGCCAGTGGGGTTTGCCCATGGGTTTCTCACCCTCAGCGACAGGGCTGAGGTGCAATACAAGGCCAGTGGGTTTTGGAATCGTGCGTGCGAACGGAGCTTGTCTTGGGCTGATCTCAGCCTCAACGTGGCCTGGCCACTGGATCAGATCGGTGTAAAAACGCCCTTGCTGGCAGAGAAGGATGCGGCAGCGCCCGGTTTGGCAGAGCTTGCGTCGTCTGGTGAGGTGTTTGGGTGAGCTTGCGATGAGGAGGTCAGGATGAAAGTGTTGTTGACCGGCTCCACTGGCCAGCTGGGGCAGGTGCTGCGGCGTTCCCTCCCTCAGGTCATCAAGGACGCGCCGCTTGAGCTGATCGCCACCAGGCGCCAGGGGGGGGAGGGAATGATTGCTCTCGATCTTGGTGATGGGGAAGCCTGCCGGGCGGCCGTGATGGAGCACAGGCCCGACTGGGTGCTCAATGCTGGGGCTTATACCGCTGTGGATCGCGCCGAAACCGACTCTGAACTGGCCCATCGCGTGAATGGGGCAGCTCCGCGCGCCTTCGCTGAGGCTTTGTCGAGGACTGGTGGCCGCTTGCTGCAGGTCAGCACTGACTTTGTGTTTAGCGGTGATCAGGGCCATCCCTATCAACCGGAGCAGGCCCGTGCGCCCCTGGGGGTGTATGGAGCATCGAAGGCCTTAGGTGAGCAGGCTGTTGAAGAGCTGCTCGGTTTCGGTGCTGATGGGCATGGCGCGATCCTGCGCACCAGCTGGGTGTACGGCGCCGTTGGCAAAAACTTCCTGCTCACGATGCTGCGCCTCCATCGCGAGCAGGCCAGCCAGGGGGAGTCGTTGGCGGTGGTGGCGGATCAGGTGGGTTGCCCCACCTCCACCCTCGGTTTGGCGGCTGCCTGTGGGGCTTTGATCGAGCGTGATTTGAGTGGTGTGCTGCATTGGAGCGATGCGGGTGCCGCGAGCTGGTACGACTTCGCGGTGGCGATTGGTGAGCTGGCCCAGGCCGAGGGCTTGCTGGAGCAGCCTGCGCCGGTCCGTCCCCTCAGCACCAAGGACTACCCCACGCCTGCCCGTCGACCGGCCTACTCCCTGTTGGATTGCAGCAGCAGCCGCGTGCAACTTGGCCTCACTCCCCAACATTGGCGGGCGGCATTGCAAGAGGTGATCAGCAATGTTGGGGCCTGATCCACGCACTACGTTGGTTTGGGCCTTGCTGCTCGATTGGCTGGGGCAGCTTCTGATCCTCGCGCTGATTGTTTGGATTCCTCCGGCCTTGGATTGGTCGATTGGTGGCACGCAGCTGGCGGGTCAGTACCCCTGGATCCTTTTTTGCGTTCTGCTCTATCCCCTGTTGGGCTGGTTGTTCGGCAGCTACACCGTGCTGCATTGGCGTCGCTTGCCGATGCTGGTCTTGATTCAGCGTTTGTTGTTAACGGCCGCGGCCACCCTGGCGGCTGTGGCGATCGCGCGCTGGTTGATCAATCCCGGAGAAGAGGTGTGGTTGGTGTATCGCCGCGTGCAGGTGGTTTGGCTTGTCTCGCTCAGCGGCTGGTCTCTTCTGGTTCGCCTTGGTTTGCGTCAAGGGATGCTGTTGCCCGATACCCCGCGGTTGCTGTTGCTGGCGGGCGACGAGGAACGGGATCGGGTGCTTCAGGCCTGGCGGCGGGTGCCCCAGAGGGAACGGTTGCGCCCGATTCAGCCCCAACAGCTGGAGGCTGAACTCAGCCGCTTGGACGTGGCCATGGTCTTAACCCTCTCGCCCAAGATTCACCGTGATCCGGCCCTGCGCTCCGTGTTCCAACACCTGGAAACGGCTGATCCGCGCTGGATCCGGGTGGTGTCACCGGAGCGTTTATTTGAAGCCATGCAGGAACGCTTGCCGCCGGCCCTGCTTGCGGAGCAGGGCTTGAACTACGACGATCTTCCTTGGGCTGTCACGTTCAGCATTCAGGCCCAGCTCAAACGGGCGGCCGATTTTTTGGTGGCAGCGTTGCTGCTGCTGCTCACCTCGCCGCTGATCGCGTTGGCGGCGTTGCTGATCTGGTGGGACGACCGTGGACCGATTTTTTACGTTCAAGAGCGCAGTGGCTGGCTTGGCCGTCCCTTCACGGTGCTGAAGCTGCGCACCATGGCCGTGCAGTCGCCTGGGTCCCCTGCTACCTGGACGCAGCTTGGTGATCGCCGCATTACTCGGGTGGGGGGGTGGTTGCGCCGGGTGCGTTTGGATGAGTTGCCTCAGTTGCTCAATGTGCTCAACGGTGAGATGAGCTTGATCGGCCCAAGGCCTGAGCGCCCCGAGCTTGAGGAGGAGCTGGAACAACACATCCCCCACTACCGCAAACGGCATTGGATGCGGCCAGGGTTAAGTGGCTGGGCTCAGGTCTGCGCTCCCTATGCCAGCAGTATCGAAGATTCCGATCTCAAGCTCTCTTATGACCTTTATTACTTACGGCACTTCAGCACTTGGTTGGATTTGATGATTTTGTTCCGAACGATCAAAACGGTTCTCAAGGCGGGAGGGCGATGAGTATGCAACGGGTTTTGGTCACCGGTGGTGCTGGTTTTATTGGCGGGGCGGTGGTGCGCCGGTTGCTTTCCGAGAGCAAGGCTGTGGTGTTCAACCTCGACAAAGTGGGTTACGCCAGCGATTGCAGTGGCATCGAGGCCACCCTTCAGGGTTTGGGCTCGGATGCCAGGGATCGCTATCGCTTCATGCGCGTGGATCTGGCCGATGGGGAAGCCACAGCGGCTGCGTTTCGGGAGGCAGATCCTGGCCTGGTGATGCATTTGGCGGCTGAAAGCCATGTGGACCGATCGATTGACGGCCCGGCTGCGTTCCTTTCCAGTAACGTAATCGGTACGTTTTCGTTGCTAGAGGCGGCGCGAGCCCATTGGTCCGCTCTTCCTCAGGAGCGGCAGCAGGGCTTTCGCTTCCATCACATCAGCACCGATGAGGTGTTTGGCTCTCTGGGGGCTACGGGTCGGTTCTCAGAAACCACCCCCTACGACCCGCGCAGCCCTTACTCGGCGACCAAGGCTGCCAGCGACCATTTGGTGATGGCCTGGCATCACACCTACGGCTTGCCGGTGGTGCTGACCAATTGCAGCAACAACTTTGGGCCTTGGCAATTTCCTGAAAAGCTGATCCCGGTGGTGATCCTTAAGGCGCTGGGGGGAGAGCCGATCCCTCTCTATGGGGACGGCGCCAATGTGCGCGATTGGTTGTTTGTGGAGGACCATGTGGATGCCCTGTTGCTGGCGGCTACCGAGGGCGTGCCTGGCGAGAGCTATTGCGTGGGCGGCCATGGCGAGCGCACGAACAAACAAGTGGTGGAGGCCATTTGCGCGCTTCTCGATCAGTTGCGGCCTGCCGGGGCACCCCATGCTCGCTTGATCACCTCGGTGGCCGATCGGCCCGGCCATGACCGCCGCTACGCCATTGACCCCTCCCGTATCAGCGGTGAGTTGGGCTGGCAGCCGCGCCATGGGTTTGCTGAGGGCTTGGAGGCAACGGTGCGTTGGTATGTCGATCACCTTGATTGGTGCCATAGCGTTCGGGAGCGGGCTGGTTACGGCGGAGAGAGGATTGGTCAGGGTTGAGGCTTGGTCGTCATTAGGCATTCCTCGTTTTCAAATAGCTAAGCGATTCGTGATAATGCTTTGGCTGTATATGTAGGCGTAAATATTCAAATGCTCGGCTCATTTAAAGCTAGTCAATGATGGGCTTTTGTTTGATCAGTGCAGGCCGCGGTCAATTTGAAAGTCCTCAAATCCGTTGAGGTTGATAAATCTAGAACTGGCTTTCGGGATGATTAGGCGTACGATTTTGGTCGCTTGGGTTTCTGTGGAATATGGCGTCTTCCCCTCTCGTTCTTGTGCTGGGGATGTATCGCAGCGGAACCTCATTGCTTGGAGGTGTGCTTCAGCACTTGGGCTTAGCCCTTCCCGGTGAGGTGATTGCTGCTGATCAACACAATCCTGCGGGCTATTTCGAGTGGGATCAGATCGTGGAGATTCAGGAGCGTCTCCTGATCGATCTGGAGCGCTGGTGGCCCTCAGCACAAGGTTGCTTGCCTCTTCCTTCCCTTTGGTTTGAGCATCCTCCTGTGGCTCTGGACAATCCTTTTCCTTTGCCGAGCTTCGTGAACTGGTTGAAGTAGAGAAAGGAATTCTGCTCTTGGAAGTTCACTTGTTTAAGACGCTGCTGTTTTTGAGTTCTGACCACCTCAACTGGGGCGCGATGTCGGTGAGTGGTCTGCTGTGGTGGTGAGCATGCCACGAAGCAGGTTGGATTGATGAGGCACCTAACAGTGGTCTCAAGCAAATGGAAGCGGTCTGGGAGTTGGTGGATGATGATGCCTTCAGCGACGGCGCCGTTGGAGTAGTAAGTGCATAGATCAGGCCATCAGCTGCTTTTTGCCACTCTGATGGCGCATTCCGCAAGATGTCAGCAAGGCCTATGTCGAGCACACTTCAGACGCCCCAACCCTGAATTGCGTTGCCTACTAGCCCTTGATTGACACCGCCGACCAACACCTGCGCGAATGGCCTCCCGGCTACGGCGGAGTGGAGCGCGTTGTGCACGAATTGGCTTCCATCTGGGGTGGAACGGTCTACAGCTTTGATGTGCAGGCGCGTTCCAAACATGAGCATGACGCCCTGCCGGTGGGCTACGGGCGCAGGGTGTTGCCCTGCAGTTTTTCCATGGGGCGCATGGTCATTCCTTTGCCCTCTCGAGGGCTCTGGTCCATGGTCTGGTCCAGGCGTCCCCTGCATGGACACCTGCCGTCTCCAGGGGTTTTGCTGGCCCTCCTGCTTGCGCGAGTGGTGCATCCGCGCCGTTGGGTCAGTGCGCATTGGCACTCCTTTCTTGAACCGGGGCCTGGCTTAGAGGGGCGGATGTTTGTTGTGTACCAGTCGCTGGTGCTGCGGCTGCTCCCGTGGTTTTCCGCTGTGGTCACCACGTCTCCAGTGTTGGCGCAGGAGCTGGTGCGTTGTGGCTGCAGGCAGCAGCAGGTGCAGGTGTTGCCCTGCTGCCTCAGCGAGGAGCAGGAGTGCCAGGCCTTGGCGATTCCGGCCCGTCGCATGCAGCAGGGAGATCCCTTGCGCCTGATTTTTATTGGCCGTTTGGACAGCTACAAGCGCCTGGATTGGTTGTTGCGGTCCCTTGCGGCTTTAAAGGCCCCTTGGCAGTTGGCTGTGCTGGGTGATGGCCCCAGGCGGCAGGCTTTTGAAGCGCTGAGCCTCAGCTTGTTTGGGCCCCAAGCTCCGGTGCGGTTTTACGGTCGTGTGGATGAAGCCAGCAAATTGGCGCAACTGGCGCTGGCGGATCTGCTGGTGCTGCCCTCAGACCGTTGCAACGAGGCGTTTGGGATTGTGCAGCTAGAGGCGATGGCGGCGGGGATTCCTGCGTTGGCGTTTCAGCGGCATCGCTCCGGGATGGGCTGGGTGGCGCAGCTGCCAGCGCTGGTTTGGAAGCAAACCCCAGAAGCCCTTCCTGCAGTGCTGGAAAGGCTTGCTAGCGATCGGGCCCTGCTCAGCCAGCTGGGTACGCAATCCCGGGAGCGATACCAGCAGCTGTTTGCACGCCAGATTTGGATGCATCGGTTGCATGAGCTCTTGCCCCATTCCGCTGAGCGCAAGGTTTCTGGAAGGTAATCTGCTGCCGATGTCCCAGTCCGATTCGCCACTCACTCCTCTCACGGCACCTGAGCAGAGGCCCGTGGTGTTGCACATGGAACATGTGCGCCTAGAAATTCCTGTGTTCACCAATGAAACCAGGAGTCTTAAGTCGGTCTTGATCCGCTCGGTGACGGGCGGAAAGTTGAGTCGCAGGCGTGGTGGGGCTGTGGTCACGGCTCTGCAGGATGTGTCCTGCTCGATTCGAGAAGGAGAGCGCATTGCTCTGATCGGCCATAACGGGGCCGGTAAATCCACTTTTTTGCGGATGATTTCCGGGATTTATCAGCACACGTCAGGGCTGTTTGAGTCAAAGGTTCGCGTGTTCCCCATGATTCATAAAAGCTTCATTACCAGTCCTGAGCTCAGTGGTTTGCAGGCGGTGAAAGCCCACTACCTCATGGTGAATGGCAACCTGCGCGGTTTTTCTGCTTTTTGCGATGACGTGGTGGAATTTTCCGGTTTGGGCGATTTTGTGCGCTTACCGATTAAGACCTATAGCCAAGGCATGGAGGCGCGCTTGTTGTTTGCCTTGCTAACAGCCTGCAGCCACGATTGTTTGGCGATGGATGAGGGCTTTGGTGCTGGAGACAGCAGCTTTTATGAGCGCGCCCAGGCGCGACTGCATGAGTTTCTGGCCACGACTGGAACGTTGCTGCTGGCCTCCCATTCCGATGAATTGCTGAAGCGCTTTTGTACGCGCGGTTTGGTGTTTCAGGAAGGATCGATTGCTTTTGATGGCCCTCTCGATCAAGCGCTCAAGTTTTATCACCGCCCATGATGTCGTCCTCCGTGCCACCACTTTCATCCGGGGCTCGGCCCGCCAGTGTGAAACGCACCCTGCGTGATGCCTGGAAGTTACGGCGCGTTTGGTGGTTTACAGCCACAGCACGCACCCAAGCCCGATTCGTGCGCACCCTGCTGGGTAGCTTTTGGCTTGGTCTCTCGAATTTGTTTTCGATTGCCGTGTTGGCATCGGTGTACCGATATGTTTTTAAGGTGGAAGATTTCAGCCAGTATGTAGTGCTATTGGGGCTAGGTCTTGTGATCTGGAACAGCATTAGTGCGGCTGTGATTGATGCGCCAAATTTGTTTGAACATAACCAGTCGCATGTGCATAACACCAACATAAACCCGATCTTTTATCCGTTAGAAGAATGGGCCTTTCAGTTACAGACCTTTGTGCAGTCGTTTCTGATGGTGGTGATTGCTTTGAGCTATTTCCAGCACACGCTGCTTTTGCATTTAGTGGTGAGTGGTTGGTTGCCAATTTTTAACCTGTTTTTATTTTTATTTTGGTTTCCGTTGCTGATTTGCCTCGTAGGTGCACGGTTTCGTGATCTCTATCAATTGGTCCCAATCGCCATGCAATTGGTGTTTTTGCTGTCACCGATTCTGTACCGCAAGGAAAACTTGGGCCCTAGTGTTTGGATCGCAAATTTCAATCCCTTCTACCGAGTACTCAGTCCGATTCGCCATACGTTGATGACTGGAGAAGTGCAGTGGGGAGTAGGACTTGCTTTACTCCTCATTAATGCGATTGGAGTTTGGTACGCCGTACGGCGTTTGAATCATGAGCGCCCTAACCTTCCATTCCTAATTTAGATGATTTTGGCTTGAGTTTTAGTCCTTTGTTTCCATGATTGATTGGTGAAAATTTCTTGATCATTGTGATCATCCACTTAATGGTGTCTATTCTTTTCTTTTGACAATGTTAATACTTGCCACGAGTTTTTGCTGCTTTCTCTGTTTCCTAGTATGTGCCCAGGATGTAACGCAGGCTTGATTCATGAATGAAGGCGGCATGTTTTCGGTAGGTAACTTTGGTTGAAGCAGGCTAAAATTGTGGAGATATTTGCTGTTGGGTGAATGAACATTCTTTTTGTTCATGGAAATTATCCTGCTCAATTTGTGCATATTGCCCAGTCATTAGCAAACTCAGGTCATCAAGTCATTTATCTGACCCAAAAAAAGAATCCAGAGGTGTGGCCCATTAAAGGGGTGGAAGTACGTCGTTTCGATTGTCATCGCCAGCCGTCACCCCAGACCCATCAATATTTAACGAGTACTGAGCACTCGGTCTTAAGAGGCCAGGCTGTCACACGAGAAATTGCAAGACTGATTAAAGAAGGATTTACTCCAAACCTGATCTTTTTTCATGTTGGTAATGGTTTTGGATTGTTTTTACGTCAACTTGTACCTCATACCTTGGTGGTCGGTTATACGGAATGGTGGTTTCATGATCAGCAGAGTCGTTGGCTGTTTGATGACTACTCTTTTGATCGAAGGTTATTGGTGTCGATGCGCAATGGTGTTGTTCTTCAGGAATTGGAGATATGTGATAGGTGCGTGACACCAACCCAATGGCAGTGGGAACAATTTCCAGCTGCGTATCGTTCAAAAATAGATGTGGTCTTTGATGGTGTTGACACAAATCTGTTTCAACCACGCATGATTACATCTGATTTATTGTTGGCAGGAGATGCTCTGGAGGAGCCACTTTGTATTCCGCAAGATGCAATTGTTCTCAGCTATGCCACGCGGGGAATGGAGCCTCTGAGAGGGTTTCCAGAATTTATGCGTATGCTCCCTCTCTTGCTTGAGCGCTTTCCAGGCTTGCAGGTTGTGATCGCGGGTATTGATCGTGCTGCCTATAGCTTTAAGGCCCCTGATTGCGATGGTTCCTGGAAGAAATATATGCTTGCTGAATTAGAAGATTTTCCTGGCTTGGATCGTGTTCACTTTACCGGCTCTCTCGTTTATCGCGATTATCAGTTGCTGCTGTGCCGTAGTGACTTACATGTGTATTTCACGCGCCCTTATGTTACAAGTTGGGGTCTATTCCAGGCGGCTGCGAGTGGGGCTCATTTAATGGTGAATCGCGATCCAGCTACAACTTATGTTTTGAAGGAGCACCAAGCGCTTTGGGTTGATCTGGATGATCAGGATGCTCTCGCTCAGTCAGCGGCAGAATGGTTGGTTGGAGCTAAGGCGCGTCGGCAGACCCAACGTCAGAGTTTACTATTGCCGGAATGGGAGCTGAAGTCGTGTTTAAGCTCGTGGAGAGATTTGCTTAATGAATTGGTGGTTTCTGCTGCATCATCAAGGCAGAGCGCCCCCAGCAGCGAGATCAATTAAGGAGAGTTGGAGCGGCAAGCAGCGTTGAAGACTAAAGTGACGCTCGATTTCAGTACGTGCATTGCGTCCGAGCTCAGCAGCTAAGTCACGATTTTGGAGTAGTTCAGCTGTAGCATCTGCCAGCTGGTCTGGTGAGAAGAAATCCACAAGAAGACCATGTTGCTCATGTTCAATGACTTCCTCAATGGGTGGTGTTTTTGAACCCACAACAGCACAACCGCAGCTCATCGCCTCAAGTAAGCTCCAGCTCAGGATAAATGGGTAACTCAGATACACGTGAGCAGCGGATAGTTGCAGTAAATGTAGAAGAGCTTGATGGCTAAGTACACCTGTAAAATGAACGTTTTTTGGATTGTATTGCCCATTAATTTCAGCGAAAAGCATGTCTTCCCATTCTCCGTTAGGGCATTTTGCTCCGTAGCTCACTCCTTGAAGTGAGCCCACTATGATGATTTGAACATTGGGAACAAGTTTTTGCAATAATGGGATTGACCGTGTAAATGTATGACATCCTCGATAGGGTTCAAAACTTCGATTGACGAAGGTTACGATTGGATCTCCATTTCGTAATTGAGTTCCGTCACTTAATTGGAGTGGTAAAGCATTGAAATTGGGTTTTGCAAGATTTGTATCGATTCCATCATGAATCACGCTAATTTTTGGTTGCCAACATGTTGGAAATGTACTGCGCTGAAATTGAGTGGGGGTGACATTCCAGCTACTGGCCTCAAGTGCTAACAAAGTATTTGCATTTTTCGTTCTAATCTTTGCCCTCTCCTTCCAACTAGAGTCTGTCTTAAATTCGGGGTCAAAGTCACAATCACTGTGATCAATATTGTAAAAAAATTCTTGATAACAAAGCAAAGGTGTGTTTTGCCATACATCCCGCAGAAACAGAGCTTCCCCCCATCCAGGATGAGCACAAATCAGGTCTGGTTGAAACCCTTTTCCCTTTAATTGATGGGCTGCTTCTGCGCACGCTTGGGCTCGTATTAACTTACTTTCAAAATCCATCATCAGTGGATCAATCTCTTTGCTATTGCCACGATGCAGCTTGTATTGCACCACAGAAACTCTATCTGAAAGTTGACTTTTTGGTTTATTGATCGTTAAAGCTACGAGCTGATGATTCCCTTGTGCCACTAAAGCATTCACAATGTTGACGTATTGACTAGGAAAATTTTGATGTACAAAAAGAATTTTCATGGCTGAGTGTGCACACTTTGCAGAAAATAAGTGGTTACATAGGCGACATATTAGGCTTCATTGCTGCATGTTTTCCCAATAGTTATCGCATTATCTGTTTTCTTGATCTATTATTGGAAACAAGCATCAATAGGTTAAAAGGGTTGATTGAGCAGCGCTAATAAGCTCTTAGGCTGTTGAATTAAAATTCGCATTTTTAATCATAAGCTAATCTTTGATCCTTTGAGTAAAAAGCGACAGAATCCATGTTAAAAACATTAATCATTGGCGCTAGTTCTTCTTCAAAGCGCTTCCATTTGCTTGATGAAGTCTTGTACATCTTTTTTCGAACCTGGGTTATTGAAGCTGTTCGCACGGAGCGTTCTAATTCGTGAAATGAAAGTGTGGCTGGATCCCAAGCTAATCCACAATAGTTTAATAACTTTCTTGTCATTAACTCTTGATTCTCAACAAGATCTTCATACCAAAATTCAAACATGGGAATCTCAAGGGTCCTCCAATGTTGCATCATTCTATGGTAGTCATTGATTTGTTTGCCGATGTGTTCTAAGTCGCAGCTGTAACCTAAACCACCATACTTTGCTTCAAAATTCTGTTGGTAGTTAGATAAACCAGTATCACGTGGATCTCGCATGACATGAATGATTGGAGACTCTGGAAATAGCAAATGAATAAGTCCCACATTCATAAAATTATGCGGCATTTTGTCTGTTATAAAATTTAGATGATTTGGATTGTCTGGCAAGTTGTTAATATAGGCGTTAGCCATCGATATCAGCTGATCACGCGATATTTCACCTAGGCAAAACGGATAAAATTTCTCTAGATTCGGATAGTTTTGTTTGATTTGCGAGGTGATTCTGGTCAATGTATCCAGCTCTCCACATGGAAGCACATCAGCATGGGCTCCTATGATCGTCTCCGTTAATGTTGTACCGGATCTGGGCATGCCAACGATAAAGATTGGCTTTGGTTTGCTTTTTGGCAGTTTCTTATGTTGCAGGAATATTCCAGTCTTATAATTATTAATTGTATAATTTACTTTAATCGTGAAGCTTTTTGGTTTGTATTTAATACTTTCTGCCATAAGTTCATTTCCTCTTTTGAGGTAGCGAAAACTTTCCTTGCTGTTTTTTTGCTTGTCATAGCATTTTGATAATGCAAAATTAATGGAACTTTGAAGAGTTACTGGTAACAATGGATTTCCCAAAGCTAGATTTAGCCTTTCAATGATCTTTTCTGACGGATCATGGTTGCCAGCATTAATAAGTGATGCAAGTGCGAAAATATTAGCGCTAGAAAGCTTAAGTAAATAGTCTTGTGAGGCCTCAATGTCGCCTAGTAGTAAGTGTATCCGTGATTTTAGTGCTAAGGTAGTGGCATCATCATTATCAATCGCTGACAAGCACTCTAGGGCTTGTGTTTCTTTACCCTCGGCTAGATATATATTCACTTCTGCTATCACGTTTCTGTTGATCTGGCTGGACGTCTCTATAGTTTGTAGAAGTGTTCTTGCTTCTTCGCAGAAGCCAAGCTCAGTGAGAATACCTACCTTTAAAAGAATCAGTGAATCTCCAGGTTCTGTAATGAACGCGAGGATTTGGTTGGTTAACGCAAGCGCTTTTATATTTAACTTGCGACTCCTTAATAACTCTATTAAGTTTAGACGATAGTTGACTTGTGCTACGTGTGTTTTGCTTTGAGGAAGATCTGACTGCTTTATCTTGATGATTTCTGTGAAATCATCAAGTTTTGAACGCAGAAATGTAATCGCTGCTGAGTCCATGTTAAAACGCACATATGTATTGAACAACGATAGTTGATATTGAATATTATCTGGTTCATTTTCTGCTTTTGTTTGTAGCTCTGAAATGATCTCATCTCCTTTGTTTAATTGTGCTGAAACCTGAATTTTTGACTGGTTGGCTTGTGGGTGATCTGGTTGAAGGTTTAAACACTGTTCGTAAGCTACTAGTGCGTCCTCAAATTTCAGAAGTCTGACTAGTGCACCTCCTTGATTGTTGTAGTGATCGGCTCTTTCTGGTTCAAGACTTATGGCTTGTTGGTATGCTTCTAAGGCTTCTGAATAGTTGCCAATTAATAGATTCGCCGTGCCATAGCGACTGTAATAAGTACCATTCTTTTCATCTTCTGGCGTGTCTTTTAAAAATTCCAATGCTTTTGATGGGTCTCCGCCAAGAATTTCGAGTAGTGATAGCTCACAAGTGACTAGCTCTTGATATTTATAAGAAAAATTTCTTAGGTGTAAGAAATTAGAGTCCGCAATGCTTAGAGTTGGCAATATCTTTCGCTTAGCAATACAATAAATGAGCAAAATCTCAGGTGATACTTTTTTGTCTTGTTGACTTACTTCGCCGAACTCCTTATTGATTTTGTTGAGTATGTTTTCGTAGTCTTCATCATGTAGTAACCGGACTAATTGTTTGATCTGGGCTTTTGATGCAGACATAAAAAACCCGGCAAAGCCGGGTTGTAAACATTAGTTTAAAGTGATCAGATAACTACGATGTCTGAAGCATTGAAGTTGCCTAATGCGATCGTCTGAGAATTCGTGGTCGCGTTCTCAGTGAAGATAGCCTCTTTATCGCCGGCGAGGTAATCAATTTTACTAATGCTGTAGACATAAAGTCCAGCGTCAGGACCCTGATTATCCAGGAAAAGTACCTTACCACTAACAGTGCCTGACGCGTTGCCATTGACAGATACAAGCCTGAAGATGTCTTGTCTTGCAGTAATCCAATCATTTCCAGAGACGAGCGGTGACCCAGGCTGACCTAGATTTGCTGTTGTAGTAGACCCGATACGGGCAGTAACCGAGCTAACAACTCCTGCGGATGTCGAGGCTCCGATTAACCAATTGATGCCTGTCAGAGCAGAGGTTGGAGTTCCGGTGCCAGTTGTTATGAAATAATTACCAAGGATTAATGTGTCAATTTCAGCTTCAAAGTCGGTAAGCTCAACGGTACCACCATTCCAGAGTTGGAATGTGTCTGCGCCTTCGCCGCCCAAGATTGTTGCATCTTCAACCTGGGTTCCATCGAAGGCAATGACGTCGTTGCCTGCTCCACCATCGATGACGGTGTCAACATCAGCTGATGATGCGTTATTGAAGGTTGAATTGTAGAGAGGCGTCTCAATGTTGAGTTCTCCCAAGATGATAGCGTCATCACCCTTATCACCAGCAATGACGCTATCGGTGATGTTTATGAAGAACGCAGGGCTGATAGTGTCATTTCCTTGCCCACCCCTGATAGATGAAGATTCAATATCGCTTCTAAAGTCAATGACGTCATTGTCGGCATTGCCGTTAACAGCGACGCCATCTAAAAGCCCAAGGGAAAGTGTATCTTCCCCATCGTTGCCTTCAATTGATCCTCCAGTCAGAAACGCATTAACTGTGG
>Ga0213868_10002813_pt1 | contig 16527 bp, 16 predicted proteins | sample PICome_9_FD_160087 | JGI IMG/M metagenome (GOLD analysis project Ga0213868, IMG submission 160087) | Coastal seawater microbial communities near Pivers Island, North Carolina, United States - PICO127 | ecosystem: Environmental > Aquatic > Marine > Coastal | place: USA: North Carolina...
CCCTCCTCCTCATGTTTATCAACAGCTTCTCTCAACTGTTGTTTATCTTCTAAATCTTTCTCAAACTGCCTCTTATATTCATCTAATTCACTAATACCTAATTTTTTTGTAGCTACATATAATCTTCTTTCTTCAAGATTCATTATATCTATAATATTTAACTTTGTAATGTTTTCTTGCTCCCTTTGTTTTGAAATATACTCGTTAAACTTGAAAGTCTTGTTAAAACTCTTTTGAACTACCCATATTTTTAAGTTATTATATTGAGACTGTATAAAGTCTTTTAATAAGGTAGCTTCTAATTTATCTTCTCTTATTACTAAATTATCGTTTCTTGCTAATTCTGGTTTAGCAGGGAAACAAATTTGACGTGATATAAAATACTGCACTAATCTTATTTTTTGTATATTTCTTACTTCATTAACATAAGAATTATTATCAAGTATTATATCAAACAAATCGTATAATTTCTCAAATTGACTTCTTAAATATTCTAACTCGTTTGGTTTAGCTCTATAATCTGTTTCTATAGTCTTCTTTTGTGACTGAATAATATTTCTAAATAATTCTATTAAGTATTGTAAATTATCATCTGTTGAATTAATAAAATCAATTACAGTATTATCTGAAACCATATTATTGTAAATTTTTAAGTTTTTATTTGTAACATTAATAATATCTTGTGTTCCACCAGTAGATAATTTATTGTAATCACTAACAGGTATATATTGTTCTATATCTGATAATATATCATTTAATTTCCATAAACTTGTATCTGTCTTAATACTTTCCCTTTCTATATACACTATTCTTTTTTCATCTTCTTCTTCTTCTATTTCTTGTTTATTAATATTTAATAGTCTTGGTCTTTTATATCTATTATATTTATCAGCTACAAATGCTGTTTTTAATTTGAAAATATTTCTATTTAATTTAATCCAATAATCTTTATCAGAACGGTATTTTTCACTTAATAATTGTAAGCAACACCCTATATGTATCTTTTTAGCAATACTTGACTGTATCAATATAGACGGCAAATTATTTAAGAAATTCATATAATCTTTCAAATATTTGTCTTTTTCTGTATTATTAACCGTGTTATTCAAATCTTGAATAATCTTTTCACCTCTAAATATTAATTTTTTATTAGGTAGTTTTTTCTCAAAATCTTTAAAATGTTCTTGTAAATAAGATACTTTTTCAGAAAACTCACTTGAAGATAAAACATTTACAATTTCATCATGTATTTTTGATAAAGAAGAACCTTTCATATACATATTCCAAACTGTTCCTTGTTTATTTATTAAATCTCCTATAATGTGTTGAATATATGGTAATACTCCTTCTTTAGTATTTTTATTTTGTTCTAGAGGATAACCATAAGGAGTCCATAAGTAAATATGTTCTTGTGAGCCATTCCATAGTCTAAAATGTAATGTTCTTGAAAGAACGTGAGTTTGGATATCATAAATCCACCAAGCTAATAAATGATATAATTGTTCTTCAATATCTTTTATAAATTGCTCTTCAATTTGTTTAATAGAATCTTTAATTTCATTAAACTTACCTCGTAAGATTAGTTCTGAAATATTATCGTTATTTAACACATTCTCCTTCTCAAGAATATTATAAACTTCTTCACTCAAGCCTGGTATTTTCTCTTTAATTTGAATAATCTTTGTTTTCCTTAGTTGTTTTGGTATATTTGCGTATAAGTATTCATAATTTAATGGAAGTCCTGAAATATTTTTTAAAATCATAAACATTCTTAATACTATTTCAAATATTTCACGTCTTCCTTCATCTAAATCTTTAATATTTATTGGTAAATTATCATCATATATTGGTATTTCTAATTCATCCGGGTCATCTTTTTCTAAAATTATATCTTCATTCTGTCTAAATAAAGTATCAGCTGTATTTATAGAAGTATCTTTTTGATATCCAATTATTTCTCCTTTCTTAATTTTCTTAATTTCATCTTGAATATCCCAACTATATATTTCTTCATCTATAAATGAAATTTTAGTTCTCTGATATTTTTCATATTCTTTAGTTACCTTTTCATTTATTCTATGAACATCCCATTTCTTTACTGATTTTAACCAACTCTCTATTCTGTTTCTATGCTCTTTTAATAATCTTAGTTTTAATATTTCAATTGCTTCCCTTAAACTTATTTTATTATCTGCTATTGTTGAAACTATGTCATAAGCGGTATATGGTAAGGACGCATTACTTTGATTTAATGAATTATTATTATTACTATCTACAAAATTTTCATATATTTCAAGCAAACCATTTTTAAGTTTTTCTATAATAGGTTCCAGTTTGTTAAATATTTCTTTTTGTATTTCATAAAAGGCTATAGCACCTGTTTCATTTAATTCTATAGGACTTGGTTTATAACTTGTTGTTGCTTTTAAAAAAGAGAAGATATCCTTTTCAGATGTATATAATTTGTAAAGTTTTTCTTCTAATTTATTTAAAGTTTCTTTATTTAAATCTTCTAATTTAATACCTGCTACCATAAGGTCTTTCCATAAATCATATAGACTGCCTATATCTTTTAATTCCTTAATATATTCATCTATATTTGCTGTTTGAGATATTGTTTCTTTTATAGTTTCTTCTATATTTATGTTTTCTTCTGGAATAGATATTCTTGAATATGTTTTATCCAATTCCTCTATTAATTTATCTTTCATAGATAATTCTTGATAAGAACTGTCATAACTTGATATTCCCTTTGTAATATTTAAACTTTTTACAGTTGGATGTAAATTGTCTTGAGGTAATATTATATGTGGTTGTTGTAATTCTTCTTGAATTACTCTTGTTCCTGAATAAATATTATCTAATACTGGTTTATCGTCTTCTTCGATTATTTCATATCCTTTAAATGTTTTTAATAGTTCCTCTCTTCGGATATTATAATTTTCAATTTTAATAGAATTATTATAACTATTTATAAAGTTTGTTAAATCACTATTATCTTTTCTCTTAGTTGCTACCTCTGGAACTACATTTCTAGGTATTTTAAAGTCTTTATCACTTGTTATTTCAGTTATTAGTTTTTGAAAAACTTTAGTTTTTTGCTCTAATGGAATATTTATCTCTTCTTTTAAAAATTGTAAAAGTAAAAAAACTTGGTTATAAATATCTTCTGAAGAATGGACATTTAAACCAATCTTTTTATCTGTTGTTTCAATACTTTTATCTAAAAATAATTCTTTATCACCACTAATAACTGTTTGAAAATCAATTACCGGTAATTCTTCATCTAAATATACTATTGACATTATATTTTCTTTAGGGGTAGTCCTCTAATGATTTTATAGAGATTTTTTAATTAAAACGAGTCCAAGTATTATAAACTTCACGTAATTCTGCTTCTATTAATCTACAACATTCCTTTAATACGATTACGTATTCTTTTTCATCAGGAGTAACACTATCATTTTTAAGTGTCATACGAATATTTACCTTAGGATCCAAAGGATGAGGAGCAACATACCCAACGTAACTAATATTATATTTATCTCCATATACTTTATTATCATTACGAATAAATCTGTTATAAATTAATGATTGGAATAGATTACCAATAGTATCGTCTTCATTTACAATTTGTAAGTCAAACGTATTTTTTATTTCAGTATTCTTTATAATTTTAACTTTTGAACTATTAGATACATCAACTTCACGGTGAATTTCTTCTATCTTATCAATTAATATTTCAAATGCTTTAGATATGATATAAGTATAACTCAAGTTACATTCTGTTTCAATCATAAAATGAATACTTGTTGGATCTCCAAATTCATTCTTTTGATATGAACGTTCTTTATCTAAAATAGAGTTTGTTTCTTTAGCTTTTGCCTCATCTACATTAAAGAAGAAACTACATAATGATACTGGCGAAAATGAAGAATGAATTTTAGATGTAGCTTTAATTACTTTAGCAGTAAAACTTAATTCTTCATTATTACGTAACCTTGTAATTAGTACTGGTTCTTTTGTAATTTCATTTGCAGGAAATAAACGTTTTAATTCTTTTTCTTCAATATCAACACCTTGGTGTTTTCCTTTTAGATGATGAGTAGTAATATTCATCATATCTTTTGTAGTATTTTTAATATCACAACTAAACACATAATCTCCTTCATTAAATGTTTCTACTTCCTCCTCGGTAAAGAAAATAGGAATTAAACCAATACGATGTTTCATAAACTCATTATGCAATGGACCGTTATTCTTATGAATAGTAATAGATGGTTCAATGTCGCCAACTTCTTCCCCCATAAATCCAATATTTGGGATGTCAGTTAATATAGTTCTACGAATACCATTTACTATCGATAAATCTATATTTTGAATATCAAACTCGTATCTTTTGGTAGCCTTATTAGAGTTTAAAGTAGGATTAATAAATACAACTTCACTCATTTTTAATAAATTGTTAAATATGTTTCTACTATAATTATATTTTATATATTCAATTTTTTAAATATTATATTAATAAAAAAATATAACTACAAATTTAACATAAATTTTTGATTTTTTTAAAAACTTTTTTGAAAATTGATTTTTAAATTTCTTTTTTATTTTTTTGATTTTTTTGTCAAAATTTGTAGTTATATTTTTCTAAATGATTTAAATACTTAATATTTATTATAAATTAATATAAAATGAGTAATAATTTGTTATTATTTTACAGTAATCATTGTAAATCATGTGGTATGTTAATTGACAATATTAAGCGATATAACGCAACAGAACATTTTAAATTAGTTAATATTGATGTATATTTATCAAAGGGTATATCTTTACCAAAGATTATTAATTCAGTACCATCGCTATTATTCACTGACAATAAAAATCTATTAACTGGAAAACAAGTATTTGATTTTCTATTAATTCCTAGTAAGGGTTTTTTATTCAATTTACCAAAAAAAGAAGATGGTACTTCTAAATCGTCAGAATCGAAGAATAATACAACAATAGATGAACCTATGTCATTTAGTATTATAGGAAACTCTTTAGGGGATGGTTTTTCTATGATAGATGATGAACCTGGAAAAATAAATGAGAATAGAATTAACTATTGGGCGGATATTAATGAAAATCAGAAAATAGAAACTACAGAAGATGATAATGGAACTAATAAAGAAACGAGAACAAAGAAAGAATTACCAGATTTAGGTAATTTACAATCATCTCGTGAAATGGATTTACAAAAGTATTTAAACAATAATCCATTACCTCCATCAGAAGAACTACAAAACTAATATAATGGATTTTGTTAGTAAATTTAATGAAAACTTCGAGGGTATGATAAATGATTTAATACAAGTATTTCCAAATGATACAGAATTTCGTTTTTATCAAATGGCATTAAAAGCAGGTTTAATGACTGACAATAGTCTTGTAAGTAAAATATTTCACGAAAAAGCAAGTAATATGTACGAACAAATATTAAATAGAGATGAAAAGTTTTTCCTTGAGAAAGATTATAATGAATTAGATGATAAGAAAGATGCGGGTGCTATTGTAAATAAACTTAAGAAGTGTTGGTCTCTTCTTACTGATGATAATAAGGATGTAATTTGGAAGTATCTTAGAGTTCTTGTTGTCTTAAATAAAAAGATTTACAATTAATTTTAACTTAAAGACAATTTTTAATATAATTTTTATTGAGATATAAGTTGATGTCTAATAACCAACAAATATATGTGTTTAATCAATATTACATAGATTTTCTTAAGAAAATCAAAACTTATGCTAAGGAATATAAGGAAACTAAAAAAGATGCTCGTGATATTCTACGTTCTATAAGAAATAACTTTACAAGTATGGATAAAATGAGTGAAACATATTTTGAATATATTAATAACTCAAATATTTTACAAAAATTTAGAGATCAAGAAAATAAACTTGAGTTAAATGAAGAAATTAAAGATGAAATGTTATATAAAAATATTAAGATTTCACAAATCTTAAGCGTAATAAAAAATCCTTATATTCTCGCACACTTCTTATGTCTGCTTGATATTTTCACTACAAATGATATAGATACTGAGAAGATTGTATCTATTATTAAGATGTTAAATAATAAAGATGAATATAATAAATTACTCGAAGATGTAGAAGATGAAACACTAAAGAGTAAATTAGAATTATTACAAGAAATGTTTTTACGCGAGACAGCAACTACAATGGATGATAGTTTCAAAGAACTTGAAAACTCATCATTAGGTAAGCTTGCAAAAGAGTTGATGGGTGATATTAATGTTGAAAAACTACAAGAATCTTTGAATGATCCTAATATGAATATATTGAGTGCTATTCAAGACCCTTCAAGTGAGTTTGGTAAGGTTCTTGGTAATGTAAGTCAAAAAATGATGGGTAAAATAGCAAGTGGTGAATTAAATCAACAAAATATGTTAAAAGATGCGATTGATTTATCTACCAAGATACCTAACTTATTACCACCAGAATTAGGTTCCCAACTTTCTGGTTTAAGTTCTATGTTTAATTCATTCCAAGATATGGCGAAGGGCGCTGGTGATGGTGATAGTATGGGTGGTATGATGGATATGATGAAAAATATGATGACTCCTGATATGATGAGTAATTTAGGATTAGGTAATCTAAACTTAAATAAATCTCAAAAAAAGAAAGCTGTAAAACATATGAGTAACCATATGACAAAGCAACAGAAAATTGATAAACTTAAACGTAAATTAAAGAAATATAAAGAAGAATCTAAGAAAGAAGAATCTAATGAATAAAATATAACTACAAATTTAACATAAATTTTTGATTTTTTAAAATTCTTTTTTGAAAATTGATTTTTAAAATTCTTTTTTATTTTTTTGATTTTTTTATTCAAATTTGTAGTTATATTTTATTATTATTAAATAGTAGATACTAACATTTATAATGACAGAACAAATATGGTATTATGATATAAAAGGTTTTATAACAAAAGATAACTTCCATAAAATATTACCATTACAGTATATGACTTTAGATGAAAAATTAAATGCAATTACAAGATTTTTCTTATATCTAAGTATATTATTAGCATTAATTCGTGTTGATTATAGATATTTAGTCATAGGTATTACAATTGGATTATTAACAATACCAATTTATGAGTTTGAGAATAAGGAAAGAAAATTAGCAGAGAAGTTTTTAAGGAAAAATAATGTAGATATACAAAATAATCAATTATGCACTATATCTTCAGTAGAAAATCCTTTTATGAATCCTTCTGTTACTGACATCAAGTATTCTCCAGATAGACCAGAAGCTTGTCCTGTTGAAAACCCTATGGTTAAGAACCAAATTGAGAGAAACTATGATAAAAGAGTATTTAGAGATGTAACAGATATCTTTGGTAGAGATAATTCTGAAAGACAATTCTATACTGTTCCATCAAGCACTATTCCTAATAAACAAGGTGAATATGCTGAATGGCTATATGGAACTGGTGCAACTTGTAAAGAAGGAAATGGTGTTGAATGTGAATATAGAGCTTATAGATACATTAATAGATAATTATTGATTTAGTATTGAATGTGAAAATATAAAAATAATATATTGTTTAAGGTATAGAAGAATATATATAAATGTCAAAAGAAGGAGTATTTTTAGATTCTACAAATTACGTAACAGACTGTTGTGCAAAAGAAGCAAAAGATTTCCAAAATGATCAAATGGCATCATGGAGATTATATAAATATTTACCAGCTGAATGCGAATCACCAGATGTTCGTTCTCCTGGATTCCAATATGACCATGTTAATCTTAGAGCTTCTGTAGGTTATGGTGTTGCTGATGAATGCCTTGTAGATCAATATTCTGCTCTTCGTAATGATCCTAGTCAATTAACTCGTGACCGTTGTAAGATTCAATTATTCGAACGTATTTATCAAGGTATTCCTAACTTGAAGCCTGCAGTCGAACCTGGAACAGAATTACCAATTATCCAAGGAACTTCTACAACAAATCTAGAAGGAGATGTATATCCTTGCAGAAAAACTTTAATGGAAAAGAATACATACAACTTCGAAGAATTAACAGATTCTGTTAAGGATATTCAAAATGTAGAACATGTCGTTGAAGATTGGAAACGAGGAGGATTACCTACAAGAGATTATCAATTGCGTAAAGAAATATTAGAACAACAAAGATATCATCGTGATATGTTATTACATTAAATTAAAATGTGATAGAAATAAAATATTTTATTTTTTTAGTGATATATACTAAGAATGTCAGGTATTAAAGAAGGAAGAGATTATTGCTCTTATCAAGATAAATTAACTAGAACTATTGCACCCGGGATGTATCAATTAAATACTCCAGCAAATGATGATGGACCTTGTGGTCGTGATATTCCTGCTGACCCTCACCTCAGATGGCAAAGTTGGGGTCCTGGATTCTGCGAACAAGGATCTACTGTAGATGCCAGTAGTGAATTATTAGGTTTAAACTACAAACAATCTAAATGTCCATCCAAACAATATACTCCAGGTGCTTATAGTCCTACTCAACCTGGAGTTTGTAACGCTGCTGGTATTCAAGACCCAAGAAAATGTACTGCTCCCACAGAAGCTACAAGACTATCAAATCCTCCTTGTACATTAAGAGGAACTGGTATTAACAGATGGGAATGGTTATGTTACGATCCTCAAGATAAGGCTGTTGTTCCATTCGATTATCTTGTAAGTAATCGTATTATGATTAAAGATAATCATGCTCCTGTAATTGAAAAAGTGGGAGATCAAACAAATGCTGTTCCTGGTGCATCTCAAGATGTAGTCCATGTAGAACCTATAAAGAATTGGAGTCCTCCTACAAATTGTGGTGCTTCTGCTCCAGGTAATCCTAAGGCTGAAGTATCTTACCGTTCTACTCCTTATGTCAAATCAGTTAGAGGGTAATTTTTAAAAATAAAATAGTATATTATAATAGAATTATAGAATGTCTAATCGTAATTTTACAATTAGTGATATTAACGGTAAAGCTGAGAATACAGGATTATACAAAGGTAAATTACCAGGTCAAGCTGCCAGTAAAGCTGCCAGAAAAATATTTGAAATGTTCCCAAGAAAAAAAAATATTGAATTTACCATAAGAGAAACAACCTCAGACTCAAATAAAAAAGAATACAAATATACAGCCACAAAAGTTGTTCTCAAAAAACCTAAAATTATTAAAAAGGGTGATGTAGAAATCAAGATTACAAAGGAATATAATGTAAAGAGAGTTTTTTAATCGTATATTAAATGGTTTTTTTATCCTCTATTTCATAATAGAGATACATATGGAAGCTTATGCATCAGCCGCTTTAGTAGGTGCTGGTTACGCATTTAATCGTAATCAAGACCCTCACGCTAACATAATGAGTAATAAATTAAATAGTTCTGATGTTCCTTCAATGAAAAGTTTATACGATTCAAAACACTGGGACGAAGTTAGACAACAAGAGTTTGGATTATCAACCAATATGTGGAACCAAGCACAAACACCTATGGAAACAGGTGTAGTTCCAAAACCAGCATATGCAGACCAATTTATTCCAATTACACCTAAGTTTAATAAATCTGGGGCAGATGCTCCTAAAAAACCAATACAATCTCTTACAGGAGAGACTATTTCACCAGAAAACTTTAAACATAATAATATGCAACCTTTTTACCGTGGAGATGTAAAACAAAATGTTGAACCATTTGCTTCATCTTCATATTTAGAAAACTCCACAGGTAGAGGTGAAAGATTTAAGCATAAACAAGAAGTTGAGGCATTCTTCGCTCCAACTCAAGAAAACATATATGGTATGAAGAATAATGATGAGTTTTATAGAGGTCGTGTAGTAGATAGTAGAAATAGAAATAATACTTTCCCTATAGCTCAACAAACCGTAGGTCCCGGTCTTAACAAAGGTTTTACAACTAAAGGTTCTGGTGGTTTCCAACAAAATGATACATTACTTTATGCTAAACCTAAGACTGTTGATGAATTAAGACCTTTATCCAGACAAAAAGAAAGTTATAAATTACCTTTCCAAGGTCCCCAAGGTAGTATAGTTCAAAATAGAGGTCTTGAAGGTGAAATGTTTAAGAACAGACCAGACACTTATTACGAGCAGAATAAAGACCAGTGGATACACACTACTGCTCCTGCCGTTCCAGGTCAAGGTGAAGCATTCGATTATGGTAAATCAAGTGTTCTTGTATATGACAATGAACGTGACATTACACAACAAAGAACCGTATTGAATAATGTTACTTCTATGGTTAAGAGTGTTGTTGCACCATTCTTTGATATTCTTAAACGTTCTACAAAAGAATACTTGGTTGATTCAGCACGTACATATGGTAATATGAGTGCTCAAATCCCAGAAAAGCCTACATTATATGATCCTGTTAATCACATTATGAAAACTACAATTAAAGAAACAACTGTTCATGACACAACTTTACTAAATCCTAAAGGTAATGATAAAGGTTGGGTTGAAGGAGATGATGAAGCTAAAACTACAGTAAGAGAGACTATTGAAAACTTTGACACAGTTCGTAATGTTGGTTCTCATACATATAAAACTGTTGTAATTGACCCTGATATGGTTGCTAAAACAACACATAGACAAACTATGACTGATAATAATAACCAACAAGGTTATGCTGGTAATGGTAACCAATATTATCCACGTTCTTATGATGCAGAATATAATGCTGAAATAGATGGGACAAGAGAAATGTTGAATATTAAGAGTGGTAATACTCCTAATGCAAAGGGTGCTAATGTAGGTATAGATAGTAATGATGTAGATTTACAAAGTAAGAAATTAGATTCAGACAGAGTAAATAATGGTGGTGATAATATCAGTAAGATTTACCAACCAACAACTACAAAAGAAGAACAAGGTGTAATTACAAAAGAGCCACTTAAACCTTGTAAAGATGCTGTAGAAGACAGATTAGACCCTGGATTATTAAGTGTTCTTAAAGAAAATCCATATAATCATGCAATTAATCCTCTTCAATAACCGTTTAAAGACTTTTTTTTATATAAATTATAGATTTTGAAGAATAATGGTAAAAATAACTGAAAAACAAATTTTACAACAACAAAATGAACAATACAAAAACCATTTAGCAGATGTTTTGTATAAACCTTTTGTTATTACATTTCAAAATATTTACAATTCTGTAGTTGAAAATACTACAAATGATAGAATTATATTAAAAATATTTCAAAAAAAACTTTCAAAAATACCAAACTGGAATAGAGAAAGAATATTTAAAATATATAATACTATGATTAAAGTTAAATGTGATTATTTTGAAAAATTATTGAATAAAGTATATCAAAAAAATATTAAAATATTATTATTAGATATTCCAAAAGAGAAAAAAAATAGCATCAAAATTAGTATTCCATCAGCGGAAGTATTTATACACACCTGTTTAGTTTATATCGCAAGAGAATTATGGAAAAGACCATTCTTACTATATCATTTAACAACAAGTATTGAACGTCAAAAAAACTTGTATGAAATTGAAAAGATAATTACTAATAAGATATTTACTGTAATAACTGATTCATTACCTATAGATTTAATTTTAGAAAATCAAAAGGAAGAACACTTTGATGAATCTGAAGAGGAAAGTGAAGAGGAAGAAGAACCAGAAGAAGAAGAGGAAGAACAAGAGGAAGTTAGTAGTAAAGAAAGTGAAGAAAGTGATGAAGATAATACTGAAGAAACTGAAAAAGAAATTGAAGAGGAAAGCGAAGAGGAAAGCGAAGATACTGAAAAAGAAATTGAAGAAAGTGAAAGTGAAAGTGAAGAGATTGAAAAAGAAAGTGAAATAGAAAGTGAAGATAGTAGTGAAGAAGATATAAATAGTCAATATCAAATGATACAAGAAATGGAGCTTTCTAATAATAAAGAAATTGAAAATACTGTTGTCGAAGAAAACAATAATTTAACTAATGATACTATTATTGAAGAAGAACAAGTTTCCGTAGAACCTATTATTGAGGAACCTGTTTCTAAAGAGAGTAGTAATGGAGAACTTATTATAGAAGAAGTGCCTATAATTGAAGAAACATCTATTTCTAAACAAGAAGATAATGAAGAAAATACAGATATAGAACAACAAGTAATAGATATTATAGAAACAGATATTGATTCTAAAGAAGAAATTAATTATCAAGAAGAGAAAGAAGATAAAGAAGAGAAAAAAGAGAAATCATATAGAATAAATAATACAGCAGATATTATTGAAAAAATACGTCTTCATAAAAAGAAGAAAAATAAAAAAATTAAGGATGCGTTCTTTTAATATTAAATATAATAACTATTTTTTACAGAATTATACTATGCAATATGTATATATAATTATACTAACTATATTTTTATATACAATTACTACTTATATTGATAAACGTAAAAACCCTGATAATAATAATAATAATATGAGTTGGGTTTTTCTATTTTTCTCACTAATTTTATCTATTGTAATAGTTCATCTTTTATTTGGTAGCACTATATCGATAAAAAATGATTTTATAGGTGGAGGTGAAAAAATAACAGATATTTTACAAGAAATAGATGTTGGATTGCCAGATTTTTAAATATTTATGTTTGTTTTATATTATTTTTTATATTAAAAAATAACAGACTGTTCTATCTGTATGAAATTAGAATTAAAAAAATTTGATGTTAAAAATATTAAATCTGATAGTGTAGTTTTATTTATTGGAAAACGTAATACTGGAAAATCTTTCTTACTTAGAGATGTAATGTATCACCATAGAGATATGCCTATTGGAACTGTTATTTCCCCAACTGAAAGTGCAAATCGTTTTTTCGAAAATTTTGTTCCTGGAATGTTAATTCACGAAGAATTTGACCCAACAATATTACAACGTTTTGTTGATAGACAAAAGAAAATTACAGACCAGTATGTTAATGAAAAAAAGAAATATGGAAGAAGTGATTTAGACCCCAGAGCATTTATGATATTAGATGATTGTTTATATGATAAGACATGGCAAAATGATAAAAATATTCGTTATTTATTTATGAATGGTCGTCACGTTAAAACTTTCTTATTGATTACTATGCAATATCCACTTGGTGTTCCTCCTCATCTTCGTGCTAATGTAGATTATGTATTTATTTTACGTGAAAACCAAGTTAAACAGAAGGAAAGAATCTTTCAACAATATGCTGGTATGTTCCATTCCTATGATGTTTTTAGTCAAGTAATGGATTCATGTACTGAAAATTATGAATGTTTGGTAATTGATAATAAAGTTCAAAGTAATAAATTAGAAGATCAAGTATATTGGTATAAAGCATCAGACCATAGTAATTTCAGTATTTGTTCTCCAGAATTATGGAATATTCAACAAATGGAAGAAGAGAGAAAAGAAATGGGTTATAATAACGAAATAGATAATGAAGAAGACTATAATCCCTCTTCTTTGAGAATGAAAAAGAATGCTCCTAAAATTATTGTAAGAAAAAATACTTAATTTTCTTCATCTGAATCAATCATAAATTGGTATTTAATATTCTTATTTAAATCCTCTAACTCTTTTTTTTTATCTAATATAGTATAATTATTATTTTTATAAAATGATAACCTTTTATTACCTTGTCTTTCAAATAATGAAAACTCATCAATTATATCAATCACAGTAGGTGTGTAAATCCTTTCCTCTTTTTTTTGTCTTTGAATACGTCCAATTGCTTGTTCTATAGAACTAACAGGTGAAGAAAGAATTAATGTATTTAATGTTGGAATATCCATACCTTCGCTTGCTTGCTGATTAGTTGCTAATATAAACTTCTTAGTAGAACTTATATCTAAATCTGTTTGTTTCATTCCACCTACGTAATAACCAATATCATTTTCTGAAATATTATGTATCTTTAACAAATCTTCAAATATATTTAAATGAGTTCTTCTTTCGCTTAGTATAATTACTTGTCTATCTGGTTCATCTTCTAATAATTGAAATAATGTATTTATAATCATATAATTTCTTGGTGGAAACTCGCATATTTTATTAATCATTTTTGCAACATTTAGTTTTTTATTCCACATTTTTAATTCTCTACCATACTCAGGATGTGGGTCATAAAATCTTTTTACAATTACATTTAATTCATCTCCTTTATTTTTTAAAGAATAGACTGGTTTTCCAATAAACCATTCAAATACTCTTCGTAACCCATCTTTTCTATTTAATGTTGCTGATAATCCACACATATATCTTGTTGTAATTTTTGGTAAGCATCTGCTAAATACCTCAGCTGATGTATGGTGGCATTCGTCCATAATTACAAACCCAAACTGTTTGAAGATATTACTATCATAATCTTTCATAGCAATACTCTGTAAGCTACCCATTACAATATCTTTATCCTCTACATCAACTATTTTTTGTTTAATTTTACCTATTTTTGCTTTTGGTAAATACTGTTCTATTCTCTCTTTCCACTGATTACTTAAGAAATCTTTATGACAAACTACTAATGTTTTCTTTTTAATAATTGAAGCAATATATAAACCCATTACAGTTTTACCATATCCAGGTGGTACGGATATTATACCACCCATTTTTGTTGGTGTTTTAATTGCATCTAAAAACTTTTCAATAGGTTCTTTTTGATTTTCACGAATAGAACCATTAAATATTAGACCACTTGCATCTTCTCCTTCTCCTAATTGATTTACATTTGGAACTCCAAACTTTTGTAATCCATAGAATCTTGGTATGTATAACTTTTTAGCATTTTCACGGTATAAAGGAAAATAAATTGGCTCAGCATCATCCATCATATTAAATGTTCTTGGTGATACTGTCAAATCATCTTTTAATTTCTCTATTACATCTTCATTTCCTTCTTTTGAAATACTATATCCTTTATTAGATAAATATGTTTTACCAGTAATTTTTATTTTTTCTCTCATATATTTTATATATTTTATTTAGAAACCATATGGTATTAACTTTACAATATATTAGATTTACTGCTTTAATATCTTTATTATTAGTTACTGTAATAAATTATCAATTTTTAAATATTTTATTAAACCAATACACTCAAGTGTTTGTAGGTATAATAATACTTTATACATTATATTATGTAGATACTATAACTGCTTTTATAATGGCTATAGTTGTAGCTACAGCGTTTATTAAACTATATAGAGTTAATATACCTAAGATTATAAATGTTGATTCTAAAGAATCTAAAAATGTATCATCTAATAAAGAGAAAGCTGATACAAATGAAATTACTACTATGAGTTTGAAGGATAAAAATAACTTTGTTGGAGTAAAAGGAGTTTATGGTGAAGAAGTATATAGTTCTCAGGGAGGACATAAAGAAATATCAGGGTATAGCAATTTATAAGTTAAACTTCCACATAAATATATAAAGAACTACTGAAAGTAATCCAATACGTATTATATGTTCGTACGATGCTAACTTTTCTAAAGCTGGTATTTTTTGATAGAGTAATTCCATCGCATTTGGATGTAACAATACATAAGCTATAATAGCAGAGTATATAGCACGTTTTGCAATATCGTGTTCAAAGAAGTCTTGTGATTGTGATTGTTTATTTTTTAAGTGTTCTAATACAATAGGATTTTTTTGCGAGGGTGGTGAGAATGGTATATTTTGAGGAATTGAAATTGTAGGTTTAGATTCCTCCTGTGGTTGCATCTCCTTTAAAATTGCTAATACTTCTGGATCTTCTTCTTCGTTAGAAGTCATATTTTGTTTAATTGGAATATTTGATATAGGAGTACTCATAGAAGACATTTTATACTAATTTTGAAAAATATTTTTTGTTCTTTTGATTAAACGCCCTTAACTACATTTTTCTCATCTTCAGGACAAGAAATTCCATATGGTTTATATTTAAAACATTCTCCTTCAAATTGATATACTTTACCAGTTACCTCTTCTGTAGCTGGAGCTGATATTACTATACATTTTTTATCTTTACATACTTTTTGAAAAATTAAAGCTAATGCTATACCAAATAAAGCTGAAATAAATATTTGTCCGTTATCTGTATAAAATAATCTTGAACTTAAACTATCTATATTAGTAAATAATCCCATTAATATATTCCTAACATAACTAACTAAAAAATATAACTACAAATTTTAACAAAAAAATCAAAAAAATAAAAAAGAATTTTCAAAATCAATTTTCAAAAAAGTTTTTTAAAAAATCAAAAATTTATGTTAAAATTGTAGTTATATTTTTTAAAAGTTAATATAATTATAAATAAATAAATTACATTGAAGTATAAACTGGTTGTGGTGTTATATTTCTATCATTATCCGGACATACTACTTTAGTAGCTTTATATTTGTAACAAGTATCTGATTCGTCTTTATATACTGTTTTATTGCTATTATAGGGATTTGGATATTTAATTACAACTTTAGGTGTAGGTGTTGTAAAATATA
>Ga0213868_10002816_pt1 | contig 16504 bp, 15 predicted proteins | sample PICome_9_FD_160087 | JGI IMG/M metagenome (GOLD analysis project Ga0213868, IMG submission 160087) | Coastal seawater microbial communities near Pivers Island, North Carolina, United States - PICO127 | ecosystem: Environmental > Aquatic > Marine > Coastal | place: USA: North Carolina...
TTCCAAGGCGATGATGGGGGTTTGTTGGAGGACCCTGCCCTGCTGGACCGGTTGGTGTCCGAGCGGCTGCAGGTTGAAGCCGATGCGATCGCCGCTGAAGGTTGGAAATGGATCGAGGTCTCAGTTGATCTGCCTTACGGTTACAGCCACGGGATGCGGCGGCTCTTTGGGGAGGCAGTGCCAATGTCCGAGGATGAAGTCGCAAGCCATGCGGCGCATCTTGCTGAGTACCGGCAGTTAGAAGAGGAGCATTCCGGGCAGGACGAGGTTTCCGAGGAAATTTCGCAACGGATCGCCGCTCTTGAGTTGGCCATGGAAGGTCTTGAACAGCGCCCGCTGGTCTATGAGGCCGGCGATGTTGCGCGCGCCGGCGTATTTGTCAGCCTTGACCGGATGGGCGGCCTGTCCGTATCTCGCGGTTTTGTTCGGGTTGAGGATGAAGCTCCTGTCATTGACGGGCATGATTGCTCTGGTTCTGATGCGGAAGGGCAGGGGGGAGATGTCGCGATGTCTGCTCTCCAGCCTGGCGGCGCAGGAACTGTCATCACCTCCGGCGGCCAGCCTCTGGAGGCGCTTGCAGAGGACGAAGACGAAGGAGCCCTCAAACCTCTGCCCGAACGGTTGCTTGTTGAACTCACGGCCCATCGCACTTTGGCTTTGCGTGAAGCTGTTGGACGATCACCCGATGTGGCGCTGACTTTGCTGCTCGTGAAACTGGTCAATGACACATTCCGGACTGCGGGGGCTTCAGGCAGTTGTCTTGAGGCATCGGTGCGCGAAGTCTATCTCTCGACCCAGGCACCTGATCTGAAGGACAGCGTGGTGGCGCAGGCCGTTAATGATCGGCAGGCAAGCTGGGAGGCTGATCTGCCGCTTGGGGATGATGCAATCCTTTGGGATTATCTGATCGCCCTTGATCAAGCCAGCCGTCTTGCATTGCTGGCCCATTGCTTGAGCTTTGGGATCAATGCGGTGCATGAGAAACCAAACCCTTACGGGGCAGGGATCTCGGCCAGTGGTCTGAGTCGCCGCATGGCGCAGTCGGACATCCTCGCCAAAGCCGTTGGTCTCGACATGGTTGATGCCGGTTGGGAACCCACGGTCGAGACCTATCTTGGTCGTGTCCCCAAAGCGCGCATTCTTGATGCGGTCCGCGAAGCCAAAGGTGAGGGAACGGCCCAGCTGCTCGATCATCTTAAAAAGGCTGAGATGGCGGTTGAGGCTGAGCGCCTTTTGAAAGGCTCTGGCTGGTTGCCGGAGGTGTTGCGCCGCATCGATCTGGATGCAGACACTGGGGCAGGGGAGGGCGAAGCGGTTGAAGACACGCCCGAGCTTGCTGCGGACATCGCCCTGCCGGACTTCTTGATGGCCGATCTGCCGTCCGAACCGGCTGCGATGATGGCCGCAGAGTGATCTGAGCCAGTAGAGGGCGGGTTTTCCGCCTTCATTTCCATTAAATATAACAATATCAATAAGATGAGTGTAGTTCTTTACACTCACAAGGAGAAATCATGTCTGCATCTACCATTATCGACTCTGCGCCCTTGGGCGCGCTTATTCGTTACACCGATGGCGCTCCAAAACCACCAGCGCGCTTCACCAAAAAGCTGGCTGCTTGGGAACGCGCGAACGGTGTGGGGCGTCTGGTGAAGAAGGAACCACCGCGGTCTTACTCGACCTGGACGGCTCCGGCCTCCTTTACGCTGCACGAGGGCAACTTCTCGTCTGACGGGGTCATTCTCGTGACCATCATGCGCAGCCATTCGGCTGACAGCCAATTGATCTTTGAGGTGGCTGAGGTGCCAAAGCCCGGGCAGGTCCGAGTGCTGCTGGATTTTGGGGGCAACTCTGAGCTTTTGTACCTGGCAGCCAGTGCCGAGGCTGCCGAGCTGTGGATTGCCAAAGAGGGCTATCGCAATGCGCGGCTGGAGACCGTTGGTGATGACGGCGGCGAAAGTGGGGCAGGGGAGGCGGATATCGCCGCCTGAGCCATATTCAAAACCGAGGGGCCCGCTGCAGGCGGGCGTCTCACCCATCAAGGCCCTGTCCCGCGAACACGCAGCGCGCACCAAGGCATCCATCCCATTGGAAAAAGCTCTCAAACATAAGCCTGCCTGCAAGGCTGGTGAGCGCATGCATCTGCGGGACAATCTGGCTCCTGTCGTCAGGGTTTCATCCCCCGCTTGCCAGTCCCTTCCTTGGCCCAAATACCGTCTTCGAGATCAAGCCGCAAGGGCTCGGACTACGGGCAAGCCCGTCCCGCCGGGCGGATTCGGGGCAAGCCCGAACGCACCCGGTGATGTCAGCCAGTCTTTGGGCCTTCGGGTTCCTGTCAGCGCGGGGGATGGTCCCCCGCCTCCCAGCAGGAGCCAAAACAAATGTCCCGCAAAGATGCACACGCCTTCGCCGCTTCCCTTGCCGCCACGCTCATGGTCTCGATCGTCGTCTTCCAAGCCGGGGATGGAAGCTTTGGTGCCGTCCCTGCCGATGAAATCGACGGTGACGAGGTTCAGGTGGTGGTTGAGATCGACCCGTGGGCGTGATGCCCACGGTTTTGAAGAAGGCCCAAGATGGCGCAATCGCGCCTCTGGGCCCTTCGCCTGTCCGCCGCTGCACGGCAGACATGATTTTGCGCCGACATAGAGTCAGCAGTTTCACTTCAACAAAAGGAGTTCGCGCATGACCGCGACCAACCTCCACTATGGCGTCCCAACAGGGCAGTCTTGCCCTGTCCAAGGCATGAACCGGCCTAGGCCCCATTGTGACAAGGTCGGGCCGACCGAGATTGGACTTGAGCCTGGGGAAATGACCACAGCCTTCGGTATAGACAAGGCAGGCCTACAAGGCTGCTGTTGTCAGGGCTGCCGTGATGACGGCGCAGAAGTCCTGGAGGTGTTAGATGGGCAATCTTTGGCGTCCTCAGTAGGGCAGGGGGCTCTCAAGGCCGATCCGCTCGCCACCTATGCCTTTTTGGTTGTTCTGCCCGGCGAGGGTCGAGCAGACTGGACCGTCAAGACCTGGGCCCGGACTGCCGAGCAAGCCATTCGGCAGGTTTGCGCGTGGCAGAACATACCCATCCACTTTGTACGCAAGGTTTCCAGGGCGAAGGATTGATCGCAGGTAGCGTTGCCAGCAGTGCTGGCCTGTTGATCAGCCGATCGCCATATCGTCCGGCGTTTTGCCTGCGTTGAGGGCTGCCACAAACCACAGCGGTTTGCGTCCACGGCCTGACCAGGTGAGAGAACGCGTTCTCTGGGTCACGGTATTTTGGCGCTGCGGGTACCCGGCTTGTTTTGCCCTCAATGCCGACCAGATTGGCCAGCGCATATTCCAAGTCCTTGGCGATGGCTTCCAGCATCAAACGGGCCTCGGCTTTTTGCCGGTCCTCATACGTTGAAATCGCCTTAGCGAGATCCTTTTGCAATTGCTTCAGCTCTTTGAGAGACAGCGCCTCGATGTTGAAATCAGCCATGCGATCCTCGTGTCCTGTTGATCCTACGCAAATAGCCGTCCAAGTGCGAACGCGCAACTTTGATCCGACTGGCGCGGGAAGGGCAGGGCATGTTGGATTGATCGACGCATGTGTGGTTGCGGCGGGATCCTGTCCTATGCCCGCAGAGAAGCCAAAGTTTCTGCACTGTCTCCTGACCTCTTGGGTCCCTGGCACCACTCCCTTCGACTGACAAATCCCCTAAGACCGTTCGGTTTTAGCCCGCAACCCCGCTCAAGCCGGGCCGTGTTGCCGTGTGCCACGGCTGCCCGCACCATCCCGACCCTCGGGGTTGTCCGGTCTTCGGCTGCGCCTTTGCCCGTGCAAGCCAAAACCGACGGTCTTTTTTCGGGTCTTGTCGAAGGGAATGGTCCCTCGGAACACAAGAGAGTTGGAGACTACACCATGCAAAACATCGTCATCCTCGCAGGCAACATCGGTCAGGCCCCAGAAGCACGCACCACGCAAGGCGGCACCACAATCACCAACTTCACCCTTGCCACCTCGCGGCCGCGCCTCTCGGAAGGCCGGGTCCAGCGCGACGAGAACGGCTACCGCGTGATGGATACCGAATGGCACCGCATCACTTGCTTCAACGGTCTTGGCAAGACGGTCGCCGAGCATTGCGCAAAGGGCATGAAGGTTCTGGTCCACGGCCGCATCCACTACACCAAATGGACCGACGCTACCGGGACCGACCGCTACGGCTGCGAGATCATCGCGGAAAAGGTCGATTTTCTGAGCCGCCCGAAGGCCACCGAAGGTCAAGACCCCGAGCTGGTTGACCGCGACGACGAGATCCCGTTCTGAAAAGAACGGGGTCTCCCCCCAAGGTCCGGCGGGGAAACCTGCCGGACCTTGGGCGTTGCTCGCCTTGGCAGTAAACGTTTCAGAAAAAGGTAGAGGCGACGCTTCCGGACCAAAGCTGATGGGGTGGATGGCTCCTGCTTCAATCGGCGTCGCAATGCGCCATACTGCAGGTGTCGATGTCTGCATAAGAGAGGAGCCACCCCATGGAAGTTACTACGATCGGCCTTGATTTGGCCAAGAACGTTTTCCAAGTTCACGGGATCACTGAAGGCGAAGAGGTTGTCTTCAACCGCCCTTTGAGACGGGCGCAGCTATTGCCATTCTTTTCCAAGATTGAACCCTGCCTCATTGGCATGGAGGCTTGCAGCAGTGCGCACTACTGGGCGCGAGAGCTGACAGCGTTGGGTCATGAAGTCCGGCTAATCCCACCGATGTATGTCAAACCATACGTCAAACGCGGTAAGTCAGATGCCATCGATGCGGCAGCCATTTGTGAAGCGGTGACGCGTCCGACAATGCGCTTTGTCGCGATCAAGACGGTTGAGCAACAAGCTCTGCTCTCGCTTCATCGCGCACGAGATCTGCTTGTCCGCCAGCGCACGCAGCTGATCAATGGCTTACGTGGTATGGTCGCCGAGTTTGGCGTTTACATCGCAAGAGGCTTGGCGCGGGTCATCGGGTTTGCAGAGGATATTCTCGCAGGTGAAGTTCTGGACCTGCCCGAGATTGCGAATGAGGTGATCCACAATCTGTGCGAACACCTGATGGCACTGCATGCACGGATCCGATGGTATGAAGACCGGCTGAAGGTTGTTGCCAAGGAAGACACTCGGGTTCGGCTATTGCGCACCATCCCAGGCGTTGGCGCAGTTACGGCGTCCGCAATCATCGCCAGCATTGGTGATGGTCATCAGTTCCGCAATGGCCGGGAGTTTGCAGCTTGGCTGGGTCTGACGCCTGCAAACAAATCCAGCGGCGGCAAAGAGAAATTAGGGCGCATCACCAAAATGGGTGACCAATACTTACGATCATTGCTTGTCGTGGGCATGACGTCCCTCGTCCGACAAACGAAATCGCATCCGGAACGCGCTAGCAAATGGTTGACCGGATTACTTGACCGCAAACCAGCACGCGTCGCGACTGTCGCTATGGCCAACAAGACCGCTCGGATCGTCTGGGCAGTTTTGACCCGCAACGAAACTTACTCACCCCACTCTGCCTAAGAAGAAAAGAAACAACGCGTTAGCAAGACCTGCGAGATGATGGTGCATAAGTCTGCCGCCAAAACCAAGACACTCCGCCGAATGGCTCGGGCATTAAAGCCCGCAAAGCTGATGGGAACTTGGTTTGCGGAACCCTTCAGGGCCAGCGGTCAAAACCGCGCAAACAGGCCGGACACATGACTGCTTCTGACAAATGCACAAATCTGATCAAAAATGTCTTGCTATGCAGGAGCCATCCACACATGCCGTTCGTTTGTAGCGAGATGAGGAGGCGCGGCTTCTCGAAAGCCGTCTAGCCAAGTGTGCCAACATGTATGCGGCCCCTGTTTTTAGCCTAAAGGTTTTCTACTCGTCATCCTTAAGGCCGCTTGAACGATTGCATCGATGGAAATGCCAAAGTGTTCAAATAATTTCTCAGATTGATCGGAAGCGCCGAAGCCGTGCATGCCGATGAAATGGTCGTCCTCTCGTAGCCAGCGTTCCCAGCCAAACTGCATGGCAGCTTCAATGCCAATACGGGGCGCTGTCCCTATGACCTTTCTCCGATAGTCTGCCTCCTGCGCCGAGAAAAGCTCCCAACATGGCATCGACACCACGGCAGCGCTGAGGCCTTTCGCGGCAAGCGCCTGTCGTGCGGCGACAGCAAGGCCAACTTCCGTGCCGGTTGCCAACAATGTGACATCGCGCGCTCCGTCCGTTTCATGCAAGACATAAGCACCGCGTGCAGTGAGATTGTCCTCGCTGGTTCTACGCACCTGCATGGCCGCCTGTCGGGACAATGCAAACAAACTTGGGCCGTCTGTGGCCTCCATCGCGAGTGCCCACGCTTCGGCGGTTTCGACGGCGTCGGCTGGGCGGAACACTTTTATGTTCGGCATGGCGCGGAAACTGGCGAGAATCTCGACCGGTTGATGTGTCGGTCCATTGCTGCCAACGCCGATACTGTCATGACTGAAGACAAATAGCGCGGGAAGACCCATTACTGCGGCCATGCGCATGGCTGGCCTCTCGTAGTCGGCGAAGGCAAGGTAAGTGACATTCACAGGCCGCAATCCGCCGTGCGCGGCGATCCCGTCGCACATTGCCCCCATCAGGTGTTCGCGCACGCCGCAATGGACATAACTTCCTGACCGGTCGGATGCTGTGAACGCGGTGCGGCTGCGCTTGTGATTGGTTGGTGCCTCAAGATCGGCGCAAAGAACGATTGTATCTGGCAGTGTCTGGGACAGCGCGTCGCAGATTTCACCAGAGGACTGGATCGTCGGGCGCGGGTCCGTGATCGCTGCCTGATGGGCGGTGATAGCCTGAACTGTGGCGTTCCAGTCGTTTGGCAATACGCTTTGGGCCCATTGGTTGAACGCCATAGCCAACGGATGACCATTAAGCCGCGACTGCCACGCCGCATGTTCTTGCGATCCGCGTGACATGGATGCGGCCCAGTCATGGCGCACATTGTCTGGCAGCTCAAAAGGCGCATGGTGCCAATCCAGCAAGGCACGGGCTTCGCGCGCATCGGCTTCGGTCAAGGGTTCGCTATGGCCGCCGCGCTGGCCTTGCAGACGCGGAATGCCGCGTGCAATCACAGTGCGGCAGGCGATAAGCGTGGGCCTTGGATCGGCCTTTGCGGCGTCCATGGCGGCTGAGATTGCTTCGATGTCGTGGCCATCGACTTCTTCGACATGCCAATGCGCGGCGCGGAAGCGCGCGGGCACATCCTCGCTGATCGAAAGGCCCGTATCGCCGTCGTCGGTGATGTGGTTGTCGTCCCAAAGGAACGTCAGCTTGCCCAGCCGTAGGTGACCGGCAAGCGAGATTGCCTCTTGTCCAACGCCCTCTTGCAGACAACCATCTCCAACGAACACCCATGTGCGGTGATCGACAAGGTCGGCGCCGAATTGCACGGCCAGCCGCGCCTCGGCCACCGCCATTCCAACACTGCACGCGATCCCTTGGCCAAGCAGACCGGTCGTAAGTTCGATACCCGCCTCTTGCTCGATTTCGGGGTGCCCCGCGCAAACCGATTCCAGCTTGCGGAACGACTTTAACGCGTCAGTGGTTATGTGCGCGTAACCGGCCAGATGCAGCAGCGAATATAGCAACATTGACCCGTGCCCGTTCGAGAGAACGACACGGTCCCGATCCGGCCACAGCGGGTTCTTCGGGTCAACCTTGAGGTGGCGGGCGTAAAGGGTCGCCGCGATTTCCGCCATGCCCAAAGGCACACCCTGATGGCCTTCGCGTGCGTTCAGGATTGAATCAAGGGCAAGGAAACGGATGGCGTTGGCCATGGAGTGTATATCGGTCATCTCATGCACTCTTATTTATAGGATTTCACGGATCCGACGGATCGCTTTGCGGATGTTGTCAGCCGAATTAGCGTAGGAAAACCGCAGGTATCCTTCGCCAAAGCTGCCGAAAGAGGTGCCTGCCACTGTTGCCACGCCTGCCTGATCCAAGATACGATCCTGCGCCTGACGCGCGGTCAGGCCCGTGCCTTCAATATTGGCAAACGCGTAAAATGCGCCGCCGGGGTCCGTACAACGCACGCCGGGCAGGCTGTTCAATTCCGCGACGATCAATTTTCGCCGCGCATCGAAGGCCACCATCATATCGGCCACGGCATCTTGGGGGCCGGTCAGCGCGGCAATGCCCGCATATTGCGTGGCGGCGTTTACGCAGGAATGGTCATTGATCGCGAGCTTCGTGGCTGGCCCCACAGCGTCATCCGGCCAAACCGCAAAGCCAAGCCGCCAGCCAGTCATGGCGTAGGTTTTCGACCAGCCGTCCAGCACAATCAGTCGGTCGCGGATTTCGGGATATTGGAGCAGCGAGACATGCTCGCGCCCTTCATAAAGCATCTGACTGTAAATCTCGTCCGACAGCACGGCCACATGCGGATGGTCGGCCAATCCGGCAACGAACTTGTCGATCTCGGCACGGGGCGTCACGCCACCTGTCGGGTTTGCCGGGCTGTTGATGATGATAAGCCGCGTGCGTGGTGTGATCTGGGCGAGAACGGCCTCGGCGGAAAAAGCGAAACCTTTGCTTTCTTCCAGTGCGATCGGGACAGGCGTGGCACCGGAATAGCGGATCACGCTTTCATAAATCGGGAAACCAGGGTTGGGATACATGATCTCGACGCCAGGCTGGCCGAACATCAGAACGGCGAAAAACATCGTCGGCTTGCCACCGGGGACGACGACCACGTTGTCGGGGTTTACTTCCACACCGTGCCGTCTGTTCAGATCGGCGGCGACGGCCTCGCGTAATGCGGGGATGCCGTTCGCGGGTGTATATCCGTGATGGCCGTCGCGCAGCGCTTTGATCCCCGCCTCGACGATATGGTCGGGCGTCTGGAAATCGGGTTGACCGATGCCAAGGTTAATAATGTCGCGCCCCTGCGCGGCAAGCACCTGCGCGCGCGCCAAGACCGTAAAGGCCGATTCGGTTCCAAGACGCGACAAGCTATCCGCAAAGATCATCTGCGACATGAATAATTCCTCCCTCAGGCATCTGTCGCGCGCGGCTGTTCTGCGCGCCATATCAACCGAGTCCTAACCGATGATGGCTGCGTTAGTTGTTAAGATTTGCTAACAATGTTTTTCAGTTTTGATACGATACGGCGCGAATTTGAGCCGTTACCGTTTGGGCATGTCGTCAACTCGGGAGGAGAATATGACAGCTGAAACGCCATCCGGCGCATTCTCAAACGTGTCCTTGGAGATGCGGGCGTGGAACATTCGCCGCAAAGCGCTGTTGATGGGCGAAGTGCAGGGGCAGGGTTACATCGGTCAGGCGCTTGGCGTCGCGGATGTGCTTGCGACCTCCTATTTTCACGCGATGGATCACCGTCCCGAAGACCCGGAATGGGAAGGGCGTGACCGTTTCTTACTTTCAATCGGTCACTATGCGATCGCGCTCTACGCTGCCCTGATGGAAGCCGGTATTCTACCTGAAGACGAGCTTGAGACTTACGGCATGGACGATTCTCGCATGCCGATGTCCGGCATGGCGTCTTACACACCTGGAATGGAGATTACCGGCGGATCGCTTGGGCACGGGCTCGGAATCGCAGTCGGCATGGCCATGGGGCTAAAGCGCAAGAATAATCCGGCTTTTGTCTACAACTTGATGTCTGATGGCGAATTGGGCGAAGGTTCTACTTGGGAAGCGGTGATGTCCGCCGTCCAATGGAAACTCGATAACCTGATCTGCATTGTTGATTTCAACAACCAGCAAGCCGATGGCCCAACGCGCGAGGCGCTTGCCGTTGGTGCGGAAGCCCCGAAATGGGAAGCGTTCGGGTGGTTTGCACAAGAAGTTGACGGCAATGATCTGAACGCCTTGGTCGCGGCTTTTGATGCAGCACGCAACCTTGATGAGGCAAAGCCGCGCGTCATCATCTGCAACACGACCATGTGCAAAGGCGTCGATTTTCTCGAGGCCCGCGAGATAACTCACTTCGTCCGCGTCGAGGCAGATGAATGGTCCAAGGCAATCGCAAAGCTGGAAGAAGGAAAGCCACAATGACCCTCGCTTCGATGGCCCGCAAATATGAGCCGCGCCGCGTCGCGGAAACCAAAGTCGCTACATCCGCAATGATCGCCTCACTGGCGGCAGAAGGCTATGAAACCGAAAACGCGCCCTTTGGTCACGCGCTGGTGGATCTTGCCAAAAAGGACAAGCGGATTGTCGGTCTTTCTGCGGACCTCTCAAAATACACCGACCTGCATATCTTTGCCAAAGAGCTGCCTGATCGCTTTTACCAGATGGGCATGGCGGAACAGCTGCTGTTCTCTGCCGCATCCGGATTGGCGCGCGAAGGGTTCATCCCGTTCGCGACCACCTATGCTGTCTTTGCATCGCGCCGCGCCTACGATTTCATCGCGATGGCAATTGCCGAAGAAAACCTGCCAGTCAAGATTGCCTGCGCTTTGCCAGGGTTGACGACCGGCTATGGACCAAGCCATCAAGCGACCGAGGATCTTGCGATTTTCCGGGGCCTGCCGAATATGGTTCTGATTGATCCCTGCGATGCGGCCGATGTTGCGGGCATGGTGCCAGCGATGGTTGCACATGATGGTCCGGTTTATGCACGCCTCTTGCGTGGCAAGGTGCCGTCAGTGCTGCGCAAGCACAAGCCAGACTACAAATTTGAATTGGGCAAGGCCCATATGATCCGTGAAGGCCGCGATGTGTTGGTGATTTCGACAGGGATCATGACGATGCGCGCACTGGATGCCGCCGTGAAACTGGCAGACGACAATATTGACGTCGCTGTGTTGCACGTCCCCACGATCAAGCCTTTGGACGTTGAAACGATCCGCCGCGAGGCCGCAAAACAAGGCCGCCTTGTCGTGACGGCAGAAAACCACACGGTCAACGGCGGTCTTGGCGAAGCAGTGGCGAGCACATTGCTCACCGCAGGGATCGCGCCGCAGTTCCGCATGATCGGGCTGCCTGATGAATTCTTGGAGGCGGGCGCGCTGCCGACACTGCACGAAATGTATGGCCTCTCGGTGGGGAAAGTCGCCGAGCAGATCAAAAGCTGGCTTTAGGTCATTATTTTAAACGAGAGGAGAATAGGCGATGGGCCTACTTGACGGAAAAATCGCGATCATCACCGGTGGGGCAAGTCCGCGCGGTCTTGGCAAAGCTACGGCAAAGCTGTTTGCTGAACACGGTGCCACAATTGTCATCATGGACCTTGATGCAGATCAGGCCGTAGCGGCAGCCGCCGACTTGCCCGGCGAAGGGCATATTGGGCTGGCTGGAAATGTCATCGACAAAGCGTCCTGTGACGCTGTTGCCAAGGCGACGCTGGACCAGTTCGGGCGCGTGGACATTCTAGTGAATAATGCAGGCATTACTCAGCCGCTGAAACTGATGGAAATCCGGCCAGAAAATTATGATGCTGTCACCGACGTGAACTTGCGCGGCACGCTTTACATGAGCCAAGCAGTCATTCCCGCCATGCGTGTGCAGAAATCCGGGTCTATCGTAAACCTTTCGTCGGTTTCCGCGCAGCGCGGCGGCGGCATTTTCGGCGGCCCGCATTATTCGGCCGCCAAAGCCGGTATTCTGGGTCTGACCAAGGCGATGGCCCGCGAACTGGCGCCCGACAATGTGCGCTCGAACGCGATCTGTCCCGGCTTCATTGCTACGGACATCACCGCAGGCAAACTGACGCCTGAGATGCAGAAATCTGTACTCGACGGTATCCCGATGGGCCGCGCAGGCGAAGCATCGGACGTGGCGGGCTGCGCGCTGTTTCTTGCCTCGGATCTATCGGCCTACTGCACAGGCACCGAGGTGGATGTAAACGGCGGCTCGCTCATTCACTAAACCAAAGAAGGCCCCTATCACCAAGGGGGCCTACCGACTATCTTCAAAAGGGAGGAAACCATCATGAAGATCAATGTATTGGCCATTTTGGCCGCAACGACCGTACTTGCAGGTCAGGCGCAAGCGGAAGACGTCATTTTCGCGCACGGTGCCAACCCGGGCAACCCGCGCTATGTCGCAGCCGAAAAGTGGGCAGAGCTGTTTGGCGCATGCACAGGCGGCGCACACACAGTAAACCACGCGCCATCCGCAACTATGGGTAACGACGTGGAAATGCTGACCTCTGCCACTGCAGGCGTTATTCAGGTCTCGGCCAACAGCCAAGGCGCCATGAGCCAGATCGTGCCTGAAATCGGCCTTTTGGGTTTGCCGTTCCTATTCAAAGACCTGCCAACCGCTTGGGAAATCCTTGACGGCGAAGTTGGCGATATGATTGACGCACGCGCACAAAACGCGGGCCTTAAGGTTCTTGGTTTTTGGGACAACGGCATCCGCAATGTTACTCACACGTCGAAAAGCATGTCGGAGCCCGCTGATCTTGCCGGTATGAAAATCCGCACACCACCGGATCAGATGACCGTCGATATCTTCGAAGCACTCGGCGCGTCACCTGCACCACTGGCATGGTCCGAACTGCCGACCGCACTGCAATCGGGGGTGTTTGATGGCCAGGAAAACCCGCTGGTGAACATCTACTCAGCCAAGCTGCACGAGATTACACCATACGTCACCTTGACTGGTCACAAATACGAATCCACCCCTGTGGTTGCGGGGCTGGCATGGTGGTCAGGTCTGGATGAAGCCACGCAAAACTGTGCGCTTGAAGCCACGGCACAGGCAGGCGAAATCCAGCGCGGCTTGGTTCAGGCAAGCGACGACGAACTGCGCCCAGTTATGGAAGCAGAAGGCGCAATCTTCGCCGAGGCGGACAAAGCCGCCTACCAAGCAGCAACTGCATCGGTCTATGACAAATACGCCGAGCAGTATCCTGAGTTGGTTGCAGCCCTTAAGAACGCGGCAGGCCTCTGATGTCTGAGGGGGCTCAACTGCAGCCCGATGTGGACAACGGGAAGGGGCGTTCGCGCCCCTTCCTGACCGCCGCAACGGGGGTGATTTCAGCACTGGAATGGAGCGGAAAGATCATTGCTTTTGTAATGCTTTCATTCACTTTCCTGACGCTTCTTGTGAATGTCATCCTGCGCTATACCACTGGGTCCGGGGTTGCATGGGCCTATGAAGTTCACGCTTTGACACTGCCGTGGCTTGTTGCCGGTGGCATTGTCATCGCCGCCGCACGCGCCAGAAATATTGCGATCTCGTTGTTGCCGGACTTGATTACTTCCCAGCTTCAGCGGGTTCTGATGGTTGGGGTGCATATCATTATCGCAGTGATCGCGGTCAACGTCCTGCTATCCAGCGAGCCGATCCTGAAGGCATCCAAGTTCCAAACATTGTCGACGCTCGGCATTAAACAGGTCTGGGGCTACTCAAGCCTTGTCTACGCCTTTGCCAGCATGGCGGTGATTGCCGCCATTAGCGCGGTGCATGTCATATTTGTAGCTCCTGAGAAAAGCGACCCTGAACATTCAAGTTTGAGCTAAGGAGACACCATGGCTGCCCCAATGATCTGGATTTTTTTCGTTTTGTTGACACTGTCCGTGCCTGTGGCCCATGCCATGCTTGGTGGTGTTGCTGCCGCACTTTGGCTAGATGGGAAGCCCTTGGCCGTCATCGCGCAGCGTCTTTACACACCGACGCAAAGTTTCCCGATGCTGGCCATCCCGTTCTTTATTCTGGCGGGCAACCTGATGATGTCGGGTAAGTTCGGGGTGTACCTCGTAAACGTGGCACGACTTCTTGTCGGGAACATGCGTGGGGGCATGGGTCAAGTATCTATCCTCGGGTCGGTGATGTTCGGCGGCGTGTCAGGGTCCGCCGTAGCAGATGCATCCGCACTCGGTAACGCGTTGATCCCTGTGCAACAAAAAGAAGGCTACCCGGGTGGCTTTGCCGCCGCGATCAACTCTGCCTCTTCGACCGTTTCGGTTCTAATCCCGCCTTCAATTCCGCTGATCCTTTACGGTCTGGTGTCAAACGTATCGATTGTAGACCTGTTCGTCGCTGGCATCCTGCCCGGCCTGATGCTGGGGCTGGGGATGTTCGCGACCGTCTGGTTGGTCGCGCTCCACAAGAAACTGCCACGTTCACCGCTGCCGGGTGGATTCAAGGAATTCCGCGGCCAGCTTCTGATTGCATTGCCGGCCATGCTGATGCCAGTTTTTATCATCGGCACCCTTCGTTTCGGAATTGCAACGCCGACCGAGGTTTCGGTTTTGGCCGTAGCTTATGCGTTATTGATATCCGGTGCAGTCTATCGTGATCTGTCGTTCAAAGGCATCTGGGACGCAAGCGTAGATACGGCCATGATGACCGGCGCCGTCATGTTCATCATCATGGCATCCTCCACAATCCAGTGGGTCCTGACCGCCGAGCGGGTGCCACAAGAATTGGCGCAGTGGGTTGCAGAGACCATCAAGGAACCTTGGATGATCATCTTGGCATTGAATGTCGTGATGCTGATCGTGGGTGCTTTCCTTGATTTGCCAGCGGCTGTGCTTTTGCTTGGGCCACTTTTTGTGACCATCGGCAATTCAATCGGCATGGATCCCGTTCAGCTTGGCCTCATGATGGTCGTGAACCTGTCAATCGGGCTTTATACACCGCCGGTCGGCACCACGCTCTTTATATCCGCCGCCATTGCACGCGTCGGGATCGGCGAGATAGTCAAGGCGTTGGTGCCATTTTACCTGGTCGCATTGATCGTCCTGTTCGCAATTTCGTACATACCGGCGCTGACGATCTACTAAAGGCAGATCACAACGCCCAAGGCGCGACGTCGTTCATTTCCAGCTCCACTGCGGGCCGGAAATGACAGCCTGCGGTGGTCAGCAAGTCGCGTGTGCGCTCTTCGTGTTCGGTTGCTTCATCGACCACCCATTGCGCAAACCGTTTTACGATCCGACGGTTCAAATGGCGCGGCGGGCAGACAATCCAATATGCCGCAAAATGGATCACCGGGAGGAGTGGTGTAAACGGCACCAATTCGCCGCGCTCAAGCTCGCCCCTGCACAGGACCGCGCTATCCAATGCAATTCCTCCTCCCTGCTTGGCCATCTCGATTGACATGGATGACCGGTCAAAGCGAAAAGGATAGGCGATCTCGGGCAGCTCGATATGATTGGCGGCAAGCCAGATATCCCAGCGGCAAAGCGTCTTGACGCTGTCGATCAGGCGGGCGTGTTTCAGTTGCTCGACCGGATCATCGCTCAGGCTTTGCAGCCGTGCCAGATATTCGGGGTTGCACATCGGCAGCGACATATCGTTTATGACCGGCTCAACGGTCAAGCCAGACCAGTTCCCCACACCATATCTTAGATCAAGATCAACCGCTTCAGTGTCAAAGGCGCTGTAGTCAGGCGTCGCATCAACGCGGATGTTCCAGTCCGGGTTCTGCTCTGCGAATGCAGCGATACGCGGCCCGAGCCATCGAACGCCAAAACTCGGACTGACCCTTATAGTCAGACTCCGCATATCCCGTTGACGACCGATGGCGCCGCTTGCGTTCCTGAGAGCCCTGAAAGCCTGCGTCGTTGTCTGAAACAGCCGGTCACCGTCCAATGTGAGGATCAAACGTTGCTTTTCGCGGCGAAACAATTTGACCCCCAATTGGGTCTCAAGCGACGTCAACTGCTGACTTACCGCAGATGGTGACACGCCAAGTTCATGGGCAGCCTTTGTCACTGTCCCCAATCTGGCGACGGCTTCGAAATATTCGGTGGCTTTAAGGTTAATGTCCCGCATGAACGAACAATAGCCTTGAGTTGGCGCAAGTGCCATCAGTTACTGACGCAGGCGCGTGCCCAAGAAACGTTGGGCGTCTCGGTCTGCGTTGCGTGAACCCGCCGAGCTACTGATTTCTCTTGCATGGCGGATTTGTCCGAAAGTCGTCATTGGCACAGTATTGACCATGGGTGGCGTGGCACCGGTATAGCAGGTCGGGTCGTTCAGCCCTGCTGTCACTGTACCCTAATTAATCAGAATCTACGGATTGGCCGCCATTTTGACGTTTCTTGTACCCTTAATTGCAATATATCCACAGGGCTTGGCGTCAGTGGCTGACACAGCTTTGGCTTTTCCAGATTGTATCGGCTCGTACCAGAAGCGCCTGACGATCTGCATTGGGACCGAGCTCAGCGATGGCCTGTCGAGCAGCGTGCAAGGCAGCTTCGGACGCAACTGGTCGGATTGCCATATGCGCTTCTTGCTTTGGTGCAGCCTCTGCTTTCTGATGGCGCGGCAGACGCCTCTCGAGGTTCTGCGACAGCCTGCGGACATTCGCGATCACCGGTCTGTGCTGAGGAAAGGCGCGGTGTAGTTCCCAGAATGCTCTGTCGTTTCCGCACATTAGGACCGCTGCGCCCAACAACGGACGGGTTGTACACACATCGATTGCTGCGAGTGCCTCTGATCTTTGCAACTGGCACCGAGACGCGAACGAGGCCGGATATTCCAAACCGAGTATCTTCAGAAGAGCCAACGTGCGACTGATCCGGCGCATGCGTCTGAGAGCCTGATT
>Ga0213868_10002817_pt1 | contig 16494 bp, 9 predicted proteins | sample PICome_9_FD_160087 | JGI IMG/M metagenome (GOLD analysis project Ga0213868, IMG submission 160087) | Coastal seawater microbial communities near Pivers Island, North Carolina, United States - PICO127 | ecosystem: Environmental > Aquatic > Marine > Coastal | place: USA: North Carolina | collected...
GGCCTCGGCGAAATCTGTTCATAGCGGCCGGGTCATGTCGGTTTCCGCTGATGGGAGGAAAGTCGAATACTTTGGGTATGGACTCCGCAATGGATATATCTCGGGCCATCCGACCAAGGATATTCTCACTGCGAGCGACCAGCAAGGGAACTGGGTTCCCTCTACTCCGTTCCATATCGTTCGCAAAGGAAGTTATCTCGGCTACCAACCAGGCGCGCCCTCTAAGGGAGACGCGGAGATTCAGTCTCCCGCTCTATGGATTCCACATCGCGTTGCTCAGTCGGGAATTGAGCAGATATGGCCAATGGATGAGCGAATGGGCGACCTCGATGGTTCGATACTTTATATTGAGTACAAGAAACCGAGCCTATTCAGGATTTTCGTCCCAGAGGATCCTAGATTTGTTCAGACAGCTGGATTTCAGTTGCCGATCGAATTTGAAACGCCTCTGTTGAAAGGTGCGATGAACCCAGTGGATGGCAGCGCCTATTTCGTCGGATTTCAGATCTGGGATTCTATTGCTCCTAGACTGGAAGGCTTATGCCGATTGAGGGTTCTGCCGCACGAGAGTATATTGCCTCGTAGTGTAGAAGTTTATAAGGATGGTGTCCGACTTTCGTTCGAACAGGTTTTGGGACCCGAACTCGCAAGAGATCCTTCCAACTACCAGGTAAGCAGTTGGGAGTATGTGCGGACAGAGGAATACGGTTCGCCTCAATTTAGGGGCGATGGACAACCCGGAGTGGATGAGTGGGTGGTGCACTCGGTATTGCTTTCAAAGGACCGAAAGTCCGTATTTCTAGCGATCGACGATGTTCGTGAAACAATGCAGTTAGAAGTTCAATACAACTTGTTCGGGGAATGGCAGCCACTCTACTTTACTATAAATGAGCTAAACCGGACTCGGTTGAAAGACTACAAATTCGAGTCGATTAACTTTTCGAAGTTGTTTGCATCTGAACCGGTTCCTCGAGTCGTGAAAACCAGTCAGAAAATTGTATCAGTTGTTAGAGGACAGCAGCTCTATAGCCAGATGGGTTGTGTTGGTTGTCACTCGATAGATGGGTCTACGGAAGGGCGTAGTGGGCCTACTTGGCTAGGCGCTTATAAAAGTCGACGCAAATTGAAGGGCGGTGGTAGCGTGAGAGTGGACGAAGAGTATTTGAGAACTTCGATTCTAGACCCTGCAGCGGTTATTACGGAGGGCTTCGATGGGCAAGAGGCCGGTATGCCTTCTTACAAGGGAATTTTGAGCGACGAGGACGTAGAATCGCTGGTGATGTTTATCCGATCTTTGAGGTGAGACGGAGGACCTGATTTCTCAGTTTGCTCGGGAGTGGCACGATCACGGGCTCTGACATCATGCAGCAAATTATCGGAAAACACTTGAAGCCTACGCCGCCTTGCGACGTAGCTGCAACGCAAGGCGCTGGAGAAGCGGGGGACTGAAGGAAAATCTAGGTGTGACTGATTGTCTTGCCCTGGTTTGGGTTTTATAGCCGACCTGCAGCCCAGAGTAAACCGCGACTGACGATTTCCTGAAATTGGGGATCGGCGATCGTGTCGTTCGTATGACCGAACGTGGTTCCGAATACGCGGGCCTTTCCATATTCATTGGTCCAAAACACAGGATGGGTATCCTTAGTCTCTTCGCTGGTTCCGGTGGCGAGCGCTTTGGCGTTGGGCCATAGCTTCTCGATGATGTAGAGCTCGTCCATGGGAGAAACCCAGTCAGTTGGAAAGTCTTCCATGATGGGGTGATTGGGGGCGGTAACCGTCACGGGATAACGGCTCTGGTGGTCATGTCTTCGAGTGGTCACTCCGAGGAACTCACGCCAGTTATCCACTTCGGCGTCACGGTAGGTATGCATCGCGCAGTGTATCACGACGGCAGAGACACCTTGCCGATGGGCGTCCACAATTTTCGAAATGTACGCAGGGTCCTTCGTTTGGGCGAAGCATTCATTGTGGACCACCACATCGTACTCTCTGGCCCAATCGGGATTGTTGTACAGTTTGGACTGAAAGTCCCTGGACTCTCCTCCTTCCTGGACGATGGTCCATTCTATAGGCGCGTGCTGCGCGATGCCCGTGGTGAGGGCTTGCTTTTGGAAGTCGTAGTCGTGGCAGCATCCTCCGGTAATAAGAAGCGCGTTGACGGGGGAGTCTTCACTCGGCTTTGAGCAGCCTACGATCAGAGTGGAAAGGAAAGCGATAAGTGTAAGGTTTGTAATTTTCATTGAATATATAATTCCGAGGGAAAGTTATTGTTGAAGGGTTTGTTTATTCTAGTTAAAGCCAGTCTTTTTGTCGGCTTATGAAATATTCATTGATGTCGTAGGAGGAGCCGGGAGCCAGTCGGGCCGGCTTTGTGGGGATGTGCTTTTTATGAGCTGCTATGATTGGTTGAAGGCTTTCTTTGTGGGAAAGGTTAGTCCATTCGTTGGGGTCCTCTTTCATGTCGTAAAGCTCTTCGGATCCATCTTCGTAGCGAATGTATCGATACCGGTCTGACCTGATTGAAAAGTTAAAAGGGCCGTATGCGGTGATGGCAGGTGTCTCCTTTGGGGCGTCTACGTCCTCGAGCAGCGTGACGAGGCTGGTGCCTTCGTTCATCTCATTCTCTGGCAGTCCGCACAACTCGACCAGGGTGGGGTACATGTCGATGAGTCCGACCGGTCTACTGGATCTTCGATTCGGTTCAATTCCCGGTCCTGCGAAAATGAGTGGTACCCTCGTGTCGCGCTCCCAGATAGCTTGCTTGGCGAATCGGTTTTTCTCACCTAAATGGTAGCCATGGTCTGACCATAGCACGATGAGGGTGTTGTCGGCGTGAGGGCTGGCGTCGAGAGCATCGAGAACCTTCCCGACTTGGTAGTCTACCCAGGTGATGCAGGTAAGATAGGCCTGTACGGCTTTCTTCCATTCGCCATTTTCAATCAGCTCCTCAGTCGTAGGCATCATGGGAACATCTGCCACTTGTTGGCCCCCTATGGGAATATCGTCGTAGTCGTTTTTCTTGTAAGGCGGTAATTCAATGGTATCCAGCGGATGGTGATCAAACCATTTTGGAGGGGCGTACCATGGCACGTGCGGGCGTAGAAAACCCACCGCGAGGAAGAAGGGCTTTACGTGAGACTGCCCGAGCTTTTCGAGTGCCCATTTGGCGACCTTGTAGTCGGTCATTTCCTCGTCGTTATCGGGGTAAGCCCCCCAGTCGGTTTGGGTGCTGCCAATTTTGTGGTCATACCAGTCTGGGTCGAACTTGAATCGTTTTTCGGGTTTGGGCCCGAACCACTCGAAGCGTCCCCCATATTCGTCGAAAGTACCGGCGGCGTCACCCCCATGGTAGAGTTTGCCTACCGCCATGGTTTTGTATCCGTGATTCTCAAAATAATCGGGAATCAGACTGCATTTCTCCGTAAGAGGGTGGCTCGACTTTAGATCCTGGTCTTTTATCTGCAGATAAATGCCGGTAGACGATGGGTAGAGACCTGTGAAGATCGAAGCGCGGCTCGGGCCGCAGATAGGGGCCTGGCAATGGGCATTTTCAAAAAGCACGCCTTGCTTCGCGAGGCGGTCAATGTTTGGGGTCTTGGTGTTAGGGTGGCCGTCGAGGCAGCCGACCCAGTCGTTCAGGTCATCAATAGCGATGAAAAGTACGTTTGGTTTTCCGGCTGCAGAAAGGATCGCGGAGTAGATGCAGGCAATCGCTAAACTGATGGCGATTTTAAGAGATCGTTTTGGATTTTTCATCGGGCTCGCATGAAGGGAAGAAGATTTTTGTTGTGTTACATGTGCGTTACGATGCCAAGGATGTTAATGAAAGCGTTTCGGTAGCGGGGCAAGTGTTTTTCCGTCTGATGGCTGCGTGGTTCCTCGTACTAGATTTGATGAAAATACGCCTAGCTGAAAGCCGAATATGCGATGCGGAAACGACTTTTCGTGAGATAATTTGCCTAATGATTTAGTACGGTAGAAAAGCGAGAGTAGCTGATGAAAATGCTAGGGTATATTAGGATGAAAAACGATTATCTAAGACGGTCTAAGGAAAGACTCAGATAGATGGAATTGGATATCGGTTGTCTGATCGAAAACGTTCCTTAGATGGAGAAAGAGGTAACAGAAAAACGGTTTAGAAGCGAAATCGAGGATCTAAAGAAAGAAGTCGAAGAACTCGAGTTGGATGTCGCTGAAATGTCGGTGTCGAATTCGGATAGTCCGGGTTCTGAATGCGCATTGAGCGTTCCTGACCCGGGCTTTCATCGATTGACCAGAGAAGGATTCGCTCGCCACGTTCGAAGACGAGCGTGCCCCCGATGCTGGCAGGAAAAATTAGTTTGCCCTTGGTGGGGAATTGAAGAGCAATTAGGTGGGTTGGATTTCTTCAGGCCCCAATTCGTTTACCTAATCCTCAACATGAAAATTTACTGTATTCCCCTTTTAGCAAGTTTCGTCGTCGGAGTCGTTTCGTTCGGTCAGACATCTACGGGCCCTTTCATGGCCAATGGAATCAAGATTGGAGAGGTGGATCAGGACTCAGCAACTGTCTGGATGCGCTTAACGAAGGACCAAACCTATCGATTGGATGGGGAAACCTGGGAAAAGGATGACGAAGCCGTCCCGGCGGGAAAGACGTTGGGCGATATGCAATACAGTGCCATTGGAGCAACGGGAGAGGTTCGCATTTCCTATTGGCCCAACAGTAATCGATCTAAGCTGATAACGCTGGACTGGGTGCCTGTGACTGCAAAGCGAAACTACAGCGTTGCCGTAAATGTAGAAGGGCTCTCGCCCTGGACGCGATACAACCTAAAGGTAGAGGGCAGAGGAGTGGGAGAAACGCGTCCTAGCGTGGAGTTGATGGGGGCTTTTAGGACTGCTCCCGATCGGGACAAGGCGGAAAAGGTAAGCTTTGCGTTGGTGACCTGCCATGACTTCCCGAGGAGGGATGACCTTGTGAACGGGCACTATATTTATCCTGCAATCTTGGATACGGTGCAGCCAGATTTTCTCGTTAATGCGGGAGACATAGAGTATTACGACAAACCTGGGCCTTGGGCGAAAACGGAGGAGCTCGCCTACTACAAGTGGAATCGTCTGTTTGGATTGCCAAACTTTCGAGAGTTCTATCGCCAGGTTCCTGCGTACTTCATGAAAGACGATCACGATTTGCTAAAGAATGACTGCGGACCCGGAGACACTTATGGCGAGCTGACATGGGATAGGGGAATTGAAATTTTTAATGAGATCTTCCCAATGGGGGAAAAGCCCTACCGGACCGTTCGATGGGGCAAGGACTTGCAAGTTTGGATGATGGAAGGGCGAGACTACCGGAGCCGAAACGAAGCTCCGGATGGCCCAAACAAAACTATTTGGGGCGAAGTTCAGAAAGCATGGTTCTACAAAACCTTTTCCGAGTCTGATGCGGCTTTCCGAATCCTGATTAATCCAAACCCCATAGTCGGGCCGGATCGGGTGAACAAAAAGGATAATCATTCCAACAAGAACTTTACGCACGAAGGCGATGAGATCCGGGCCTTTATGGGAAAGCAAAAGAACGCGTTCATCCTCAACGGGGACCGCCACTGGCAATATGTGTCGGTAGATCGTGAGACGGGTGCGCGCGAGTATTCTTGCGGGGCGGGGTCAGACATGCACGCGGGCGGATTCAAGCAAGAGCTTCGGACCGACGAGCATCGGTTTCTGCGAATTAAGGGAGGTTTTCTCAGCGTGAGTGTGGATCGTGACAACGGTGAGCCCCGAATCGCATTGCGGCACCACGACGTGCATGGTGAAATTATGAATGAAGACCTTTTTTGGGGTGAGTAGACCGATCCCCATCTGCAGTCATCGCGATTGACTCCGCTCGTATCGCGGAGATTTATGATGCTTTGCCTGTTAAATTATAGACGACTAGGCCGCCATTATGTGTAAATCTGTAAGTTTGATCACTAACCGAAAAATACATTTATATGAATAGAAGAACATTTGTTAAAAGTGGCACCGCCAGTGCCGGATTTATGATCCTTCCCAATTGGGTTATCGGAAAGTCTCCTTCCCCAAATGGAAAGTTGAGAATCGCTCAAATAGGAGTGGGTGGTCGTGGAACTTCGCACATCGAAGGCTATAAATCGGAGGACATTGTCGCGTTTTGCGATGTGGACGATGCGAGAGCAGCGAAGTCATACGAAAAGTACCCCAACGTTCCCCGATTCAAGGACTACCGGAAGATGTTCGACAAAATGGCGGGAAAGCTCGACGCTGTCTCGATCGCCATTCCTGATCACATGCACTACCCTGTCGCGCTCTGGGCACTGGAGCAGGGTATAAACGTCTATTGTGAAAAACCGCTTGTGCGAACCATTTGGGAAGCGCGAGAACTGAAGAAAGCGGCGGCAAAGGCGGGAGTGATTACGCAAATGGGAAACCAGGGACACACCCACGAAGGGCTCCGTTACATCAAGGAATGGACCTCAGCCGGGGTGATTGGAGACGTCGCTGAGGTATTGCACTGGACGAACCGCCCGATCTGGCCGCAAGGGGAGATTAAGCGTCAAAATCTACCTGTTCCTGCAACACTGGACTATGACCTATGGCTTGGAGTTGCTCCGAAGAAGTCTTTTGACGACAAAATTGTCCCGTTTGCTTGGCGGGGCTGGAAGGACTATGGTTGTGGAGCAGTGGGGGATATGGCCTGCCATATTATGGACTCCTCCTTTTCTGGGCTAGATCTGGGGATACCAGTAGAAGTAGAAGCGGAAGCCTCAGGGTCGCATGAAGACACTTTCCCTATGGCGTCCACCATCAATTTCACTTTTGCCGATCGAAAGGGCAAAAAGGCCCCGAAAGTTACGTGGTATGATGGTGATCGAGTTCCTGATGTAAGTAAAATTAAAGGAGTGGAAGCGGACTTCTTTGCGATGGAAGAAGATTCCAGAGGAAGGAAACGCCAAAAAAATTCAAGCGGTACCTTCATCATTGGCACAAAAGGAACGATCTGGACGGATACCTATAGCTCATCGATTCGAGTGTATCCTGACGGTTTCTTTCAAGAAGTTAAATCAAGTGGCAGTTTGCCCCCGAAAACACTCGACCGGGTTAGGGGTGGACCTTTCAAGGAGTTCACCGATTCTATCAAAGCAGGAAAGAAGGCAGGCTCGGACTTTAGTTACGCGGCTGACTTTACGGAAACTGCTTTGCTCGGTCTGGTCGCGATTCAAGCGGGTACCAAAATCAAATACAACGCCAATAAAATGCGTATAACCAACAACAAGGAAGCGAATAAGTACCTAACCAGTGAATACGATTACAAGAGTGGTTTTATTCCTTCTTGAGTATCGTCTCTCCTAAAATAATTTGAGTCGGAGATTCCTTGTGGCGTCTTCGGCTTTTTTGCCCTTATCGAAAATATAGGTCTAGGAGTCAGTATACGCGTTCATTCGAGTCAGAAGCAAATTGTGGCCCTCGCGATTGGCATCAATCTCCTCTTTTCTGCCGGAGAATATGAATACGAATAGATCACCCTCGATGAATGAAAAAATTTCTCTCGTTTTACCGATTTTATCAACGCCAAGAGGGTACTCGTATTCGATTTTACGAGTCCAGTTTTTCATGATGTAAGGTGAAGAACGACCTTGGGCGGTGTAGTGCTGATAAACGATTTTTTTCGGGATGGCATCCTTTTTGATGGACTCAACGTAAGAATTCCATTCCTCGTCGCTAAGACTTGCCAAAAACTCGCCTTTTCTGAATTGCGCGATCCCAAAGGTTAGGTCTCCGCTCAGACGGTCGTTCATCATGATACTGTAACGAGGCGTTGTGTTTGGATCGAGTATCCAGTGACCTTCATCCTCAAAAACGAATCTGTAGCTGCCCGAGGTGATCCTCATACGTCTTTCCTCGTGACCGTCCTCTTGAACTTGAAGATATTTACCCTGCATGCGAGGTTGTTTCTCAACTGGCCAAGAAGTCATTGGGGCGTCCTCGCTTTCCTCCTCGCTCTTGGGTTGCCCTTGAGAGATATTGGCGATGAAGACCGAAAGTGCGATAGTTGCGATACCAAAGAATTTTGTTAGAGAATGTTGGATGGGCATTAGAGTCCGGAAGTTGTGGTTGAGAATTCTGAGGCTGTCATATCCCGGAAGTTGTCGCGACGATAAGTACGTATCAGTGGAGTTCCTGGGGGAAATGTGCCATTCTTGAAAAGATTGTTGAATCCGTATCCACGATTCGGAGGATCGTAGTACGACGTGCTCCATTTTGAGAAATCGACCTCCGCTTCGTATAAGCAAACCATAGATCCCCTCAGGTAGGAGGTTTTACCGGTCCAATTTTCTAAGTATCGGGCGAAATTGTGAGCACCACCACTGTAGGAATTATCTCCTTGTACATTTGGTGGGCGAATTCCTGAAACGACGGCGGCGGAAACCTCGGTTGTGACGGCACTTGGCTCTAGACTGGTATTGGAATCATTCCAATTTTCCGAAAGAAATGTAATAGTATCTCCCATGATTGCAACGGGAACTTCTCCGGTATCTGGTTGATAGGAACTGTTGGCAGAGGATACCCCATCGGCGTTGAAGTGTCCCTGAATATAGAGAACATTGTTGGTTACAAAGCTCATGCCGGGGTCGGTGCCTCTGCTTGGTATACCTTCGCCGGACACATCCGTTTCACCGCCAAGAAGGCGAATCCCGGACATGTTTAGTTTGGCATTTGCTATCAAATCAGAATCGGTACTGTAGCTTTCGAGGTAGATAACGCCATTCCAATCTGATGAAGGGTCGTACCCGCCAATGTGTTTAGTATTGTCGGTCGTATCCGGACTTTCGATCAGTTGTTTTAACTTTCCTGTGTGAATATTTACGGTCGTTATCCAATCGCCACGTCGACGATCATAGAGCGTATCGTGTTTGTACTCCCAAAGTGAATTCTCGAGATGGCTAATGTCGACGGCGGCCCCGCCTTTCTTATAGGCGTAGACGGTTTTGCTGGTCGTGTCCCATTTGAAGTATAAGCCCGCTTTGTTGGACATTTTTTGAGATTCGATTTCTGAGTTGTATTCAGAATGAATCGGATGAAGAGGCGGTTCAATGATCGCTCTTCCAGAATTGATCGGATCATAGCTGCCCGTGCTTGGGTCATCCGGTTCGTAGTCAGCAAAGGCGACGGGCTTGTAGTCGTTAATCCCGTGCACCTGCGTTTGGACATATCCTTTCCATCGATTTGAAGCGTAGGATCGGAAGTCGTGGCTTATGGATCCAGTCCCCATCTTGGAGTCTTTCCATGTGCTTCCCACTTTCATAGAAAGGAGGGAACCAGTATCGTCTGGAAAGTACACGTGTCCCGATCTTGATGTGCTTAAGTGCTCGTACTGGTGAAGGACGTTATTGGCGGTTGAGACGGTTCCATGAAACTTCAAATAGTTGTAGGGTGCGACTCGAATATCTAGGTTCGAATGGACTGGTCCACTAATATCCATGTTGGGTCCAGGGTGAAGATCGAGGTCCAGATTATAGAAGATAGCGTGCGAAAATAGCGGAGAGTCTCTTACCTGGAACCGCTGGGATACATAAGAAGATATGTTCGGTCCGCCATTAGGGTCGGTGACAGTTGCAGATCCATATAGATTGATGTCGAAGGCCCGGACGAACTTGCCTTTAAGCGGGTCAAACAAGTTGTCAGGCTCCGTTGGGTCGATATAGATAAGGGAACTGTTTGGAACGGCACTGGCAAAGACCTTTATATCTGCGTATCTGACGTTTGACCTAAGACTTGAAGAAGCAGGTATCGAGAGTGCGCCCGCACCTCCTGAAGCGAATGTGTTCGAGCTTACCGTAGTTTTGTTGTCGAAGGCATAGGATAGTTGGGCGAATCCGTACTCAACAACCGCCTCCGCTGTGTTGTCAGCCTGAGTTCTCAACTTATGCCGATGGTTCATTCGTCTCTCACTGACGGAGTACTTTAGAATCGACGCCATAATTGCGGAGAGTACACCTACCAGTATTATGGTTGTGAGTAGGGCGGAACCTCGCTCGCTTGTGAATCTTGGATTTTGCTTCTTCATAGGTTGTGTAACAGTCAAGAATTCTGTTCGGGCCACTGATGAAACTAAGGCCTTTTTCCGGGCTAGATCTCGGAATCTCGACCTGAGAATTTAGTGAATGAGATTAAAATAAGGGATTCTTCCTTTGGGCCAGAAAAGGCGTGAAGGAAACTCGCGTCTCTGACTGCTTCTCATTGAAAAGGAGTGGGGTTTTGAACCTTGTTGAGTTGAGTGGTTTAATTCACTAGCCAATGAGTATGTTAGGGAACCCGCCTTCGGTAACTTTTAGCTCAAGGGAGTCGACAATAGCTTTTCTTGTTGGAGTCTTTATTTCAAGATATCCATGGGGGAAGTCATCAAATTGACTCTTTCCCGATACTGCTCGACTTTGTCAAGAAGTCATTAAAAAACGAATACAAAAAGCTCCCCCATCTAGAAGGGTGAATAATTCGCTCGTTCTAGTTGAGTTTCCGTTGGAGTCAGAATACTCATAATCGATTACTCGATAGGGCCTCTCGTCAAGACGTTGGGGGCTGTGCGAAGGTCTTGGTTGGTATGCACGGGACTGGTAATGTTCAAATTAGGCCCATTAAGTATATCTAGACCTGGGTTGTCGGAAATAGCGGTGAGTCTCTCACTTGAAATGCCTGATTTACGTATGAAGTCATATTGGGTTCATCACTAGGATTCATTACGGTCGCTTTTTCGTGAAGCGTAACTTCGAACGCTCGAAGATGCTTTCCTTTGAGGGGATCAAGTAGATTGTCTGGTTCGGATGGATCAATGTAGTTGAAATTGCTTGAAGGAACAGAGGGCCGATAGAGTTCCAATCCGGCATAGTCAACAATTCCTCTCAGGTTGGCTTTTGGGAGGAATAACTAAGGCCCGATTCCGCTGGACTTGCATTCGGCAGAGGCGACAGCGGTGTTGTTATCAAGTACGTGCGAGAGTTGTGCGAATTCATATTCGACGACCAATTCTGCTGTATTCTAAGACTGGGAACGAAGTGCGTGTTGACGATTGATTCGAATCTCCGTAACGGAGTATTTGAGTATCCAAGTGATTGCGACCGCAAGTACTCCGACTAAAACAATGGTGGTAATTAGGATTGATCCTTTAAGTTTCTGAGATGGTCCAGCCATTGGCGTTTCGTTGAATTCTAACCCCGTGGCGAGATGGTGAAGTTGTAGGTGTTAGTTACGTGTTCGCCTACGGCTCCGTTGTGGATGATCTCGCCCCGGACAACGATGCTTCGGTCATAGAAGTTGTAGAACAATTTTCCATCACTGAGACCGTTCGATAGTTCGATGATTACTTCATGGGTTCCTTTTGTGTCTGCTGCAGGAAGCAGGGTACCGAGGTCGGTTGAGGTGCTGGGACTGTATTTGTTGTCGAACATGAGCACTGGCCCCTCCGCTTCCTCAGAAAGCGTGTAGCGGTAGTATCCGATGACCCGACATATCTTGTCTGGATCGCTCACATCTCTATGGACCAGAATGAGGAAGTCGCCAGAACCTCCGTCGTTTTGTTCTGTTCTGTCAGAGAAAGAAGTATATGTTTTGAAATAGTCAGCGTACCGAGCGTTCTCGATCATCTCGTTGGTGAAGTTGCGAATATCGCGATTGACGAGGAGCTTTCCCATGCCATTTGCCGCAGTGGTTGATCCCATCAGGAAAAGGGAAATGGTTCCTCCAAGTACGACGGCCGAGATCGTCATTCCAATCAACAACTCGGTGAGTGTAACTCCGGCCTTTGAATGGAGTGTATTCTTTTGTGCAGCTTTACGCGAGAAAGTCATAATGCTAAAAGGTTGGAACATCGGAACGGATTGCGTAAAGTGTGTTAGAGTTGTTTACTGTCCGATAGCTGTCGCTGAATGAGTATTCGTATCTCAGTAGAATCCGTCGGGCCTCTCCGACTTTGTTTGCCGCATCCGTGATATTTTCGATGTAAACATAGACATCAAAATTCATGTCATCGGTGGTATCGTCAGGAGTATTTTTAATATCAATCCGCTTACTGTTTTTAATATCGGTTCCCTCATTTCCAACGGTGGGGTCGGCAGATAATGGGGATACTGACAAGGTGTCAGCGACTCCTTCGTGAAACAACGTGGTAAGAATGGCTTCGTCTAGGGAGGCGAACTCCATGTTCTTGATTTGTTCGATGTAGCCCTGGCCGATCGTTAATGCAGTGTTCTCGTGTATCGCCAACTCTGTGTAGCGCCGTGACTGCATGAGCCCGGTCAGAAGAGCAAGTCCGGAAAAGCCAAGGATAACCATCGCCACCATGATTCCAACCAAGGTAACGCCGGATTTATTGAAAAAGATTTTGGAGCGGTAGGTTTGTTGCCGGTTAGCCATAAGTGAAAGCGGATTGTTCTGCACGTCAGCAAACGACAATGAGGGGAGAGGTATTAGATAAAGCGGTCAATTTGAGCGCAATACGGCGGCTGAATCTGAAAGTTGAGCGAAATCACTCACGGGATTCTAATTAGTATTAGGGGTATTCGGTGATGCCAGCACTCGAATAAAATGGAGTTTAGAGAAAATATCTACCCGCTCAAGGGGTTAATGATTGCCCAATCCGAATTGGGTTCGTTACCGAAGATATTGAAAGCCTAGGGTGAGCAAAAACTCAATTTTAAGCAAGGATCTGATTTACGACTCGAGCGTTTTCAACACCGGTCAGTCTTAAGTCAAGACCTTGGTGCTTGAATGAAAGCTGCTGATGGTCGACTCCAAAACGATTTAAAATCGTAGCATTGAGGTCACGAATATGGACTGGGTCTTTGACGATATTGTATCCAAAATCATCCGTTTCTCCATAAACAGTGCCGCCTTTGACTCCAGCACCCGCAATCCACTTTGTGTAGCATTTGGGGTGGTGGTCTCTGCCGTAGTTTGATTCAGTGAGCGTGCCTTGGCAGTAAAGAGTTCTGCCGAATTCGCCCCCCCAGATAACGAGGGTGTCATCCAGCATTCCGCGTTGTTTTAGGTCAGTGATCAACGCATAGCTCGCTTGGTCGACGTCTTTGCACTGATTTGGCAAGTCTTTCGGAAGCACTCCGTGCTGGTCCCATCCGCGGTGAAATATTTGCGAGAAACGCACGCCTTTCTCGGCGAGTCGGCGTGCCATGAGACAATTGTAGGCAAACGTACCCGGAACTTTTGCGTCAGGGCCGTACAAGTCGAAAATATAGTCAGGTTCGTCGGAAAGATCGGTGAGGTCTGGGACGCTGCTTTGCATGCGAAACGCCATCTCATACTGGGAAATGCGAGCATGTGTTTCAGGATCTCCAAACTCATGATACAAGTCCTCGTTGATCTCATTGACACCGTCGAGCATGTCACGCCGGGTCTCTCGGCTGATCCCATTTGGGTCAGTCAAATACAGGACTGGGTCACCCTTGGACCGCAGGCTCACCCCTTGGTGCTCTGAGGGAAGAGGTCCGGCACCCCACAAGCGGGAAAAGAGCGCCTGTGCTACTTTACGCCCAGTCCATGTGGAATTTAACACTACAAAGGTGGGCAGATTTTCATTCAAGCTACCCAATCCGTAGCTTAACCATGCTCCTAGGCTGGGTCGGCCAGGTATTTGGTTGCCTGTCTGAATATAGGTGATGGCTGGATCGTGGTTTATCGCCTCGGTCCACATTGACTTAACAATAGCGATGTCGTCGACGATCTTTTTGGTATAGGGGAGAAGCTCGCTAATCCAGGCCCCTGATTTTCCAACCTGTTCAAAGTCGAATATGCTTGGAGCGATAGGGAACCTCGCCTGTCCCGACGTCATTGTAGTAAGGCGTTGACCGCGACGGACCGAATCGGGCAGATCTTTGTCGAACATCGATTGCATCTCCGGCTTGTAATCGTACATGTCTAGTTGAGAAGGGGCGCCGGACATGAAAAGATAGATACCACGCTTGGCTTTCGATGGGAAATGGGTCATGCCCAGCGCGCCAGGCCCAAAGCCTGGAGATCGACTGGCGCTGCCTCTCAGACCAGGTCCAACAATGGAAGCCAACGCGGCGATGCCAAGACCTTTGGCAGCCTTACCGAGGAATTGCCGACGGGTTTCAAAGGATACGTATTCGTCGATTGGGTTCATATAAGGAGTCTAGTACTTAGTGATAAAGGAATCGAGATTCATTATCTGATTGGCAACCATAGTATAGGAAGCAAGCTCTACAAGATCGTGGCCGGACCTAGGAGCTGAGTCCCCGACTTGTATGAAGGCTTGGGCATCGGACCTTCCCTCAATGAAAGAGGAATGGAATTTTCGGTAAGATCGCTCAAGGATTTCCTTGTGTTTTTCTGCAGGCATATTTCCGAATGCATAGGCGTACATATGGGCAATTCGTTCGCCAACTGAACCATCATGATGCGTCAATACGCGTTCCGCCAATTGTCGGGCGGCTTCAACAAACTGAGGATCGTTCATGAGGGTGAGTGCTTGCAAAGGTGTATTGGTCCTCTCTCGCCTAACATTACAATTTTCTCGAGAAGGTACGTCGAACACGACCATATTGGGAGGTGGTGCGGTACGTTTCCAGAAAGTGTACAAGCTTCTTCGATACAGGGCCGCTCCTGAATCCTGAAAGAAATGGGCGGTGTTGCTATCGGAATAGGCCACTGCATTCCAAATGCCCTCAGGCTGGTAGGGCTTAACAGGTGGACCACCTAAGGCAGGGTTGAGGCTTCCGCTAACAAATAGAACCTTGTCACGTAAAATTTCTCCATCCAGCCGGTACCTCGGTCCTCTCGCAAGGTACCTATTTTCGCGATCAATCGCTAGTTCCTCAGATGTGATCGTTGATTCCTGCTGGTAAGCGGCACTCATTACCAAGGTTTTGAAAAAGGACTTCACATCCCAGCTTTCTTCCTGAAAACGAATGGCCAGCCAATCCAGGAGTTCCGGGTGGGTCGGATTTTCTCCCATAATCCCAAAGTCTTCCGATGTAGCGACAATGCCCGTACCGAAGAAGTTCTGCCAAAAGCGGTTGACGGTTACTCTAGCGGTAAGCGGATTTCGCGGATCAACGAGCCAGTTGGCGAGACCCAGCCGGTTTTTTTTCGCATCTGGGGGGAGTCCGCCGAGAGATTCCGGTATATCTGCGACAACCTCTTTCCCTGGTTTGTCATACTCGCCTCTTTCCAGGATCCTGGCGGTGGGAGGCGAGTCCTTTTCCTCCATGACAAGCGAGACTGTTGCCTGATCGTAGATATGGTTGTAGTCCATTTCATTGATCGCCTGCTTGTGCTTGAGCTCAAGATATTCGGGAACGAAATTGGTAAAATAATATTCTTCTATCTGATTTTTATCTCTGCTGCGGCGACGTTCTTCGGGAGTATTCAAAAGTTCTTTGATCCTTTTTACGGTAGCCCCACTGCCAGATTGGAAGGGATATATTGGACTGTCGAAGACTTTAAGGGAATTGATGCTGCCTGTCTTTGGGCCGTCACTGCTTTTGTCGTAATAGCCAGTTTTATAGTTCTTGGCAGCGAGTCCCGGGTCGATCAGCCCTGTTGAGAAGTTTCCGATTTGTAGTGGAGCTTCCACTGCGGCACTTCCCGAAAGATTGTCGATCACCTTGCTGTAGTCGAACGGTTGGCGAGATGATCCGTTACGTATAGAGAGTCCCGCTACCGAGCCTGATCCATCATAGGTGACATGTATGATGGTGTTGCTAAACTCGCTTGGATTGAGACGTTCTGCCTTGGTAGTGGCCGAAATCATTTTGCTGTCCTTGAGGGAGTGGATCAAATCAAACGTAATCTGATAGCGATTGGGAAATGAGGGGTTGGAGTTTGCCACTGCAAGCCGCCAGCCTCGGTCGCCATCAAATTGCCTCACTACTGGGATGCGGCCTTGTTTCTTTCCCTCCTCCACAGGCAGTTTCAAATCGCAGGAAATGGTGAACGGTCTATCGGGGTTAAACTCGAATCCCTGTCGTGCGAGATCGATTTGCTTGCCCATCGAAATATCCAATGTCGGGTGGGATGGTTTTTTCGGTTTGGTTTCAGTCTCTTCATTATCGATTTTGAGTAGCAGTTCGAATGAAGGTTTGAAGTCAGGCGTGAATGTTTTGTACTCGCGACCTTCGTCTTTTTTCCATGCGGTGAAGGTAGCTTCTTTGTTTTCCTTGAGCTTTTTTACTGCTTCGCTCAATGCTTCCCGCTCACCGGAAACTTGTATCCAATCATTGGTGTGTTCTGGTTTTGGAATTGTAACAATGGGTCTCGTGTCATAGGCATTTCCGTCCATAATGGGCCCGTCAAAATTGTTAAAGAAGGCGGAAAAGCGGTAAAAATCCGTCATGGTGATCGGATCAAATTTGTGGTCATGGCAAGAGGCGCATCCCATGGTCAATCCCATGAAAACAGTAGCTGTGGTCTCCACGCGGTCCTTCGCGTAGATCGCACGGTATTCTTCGTCGATGGCGC
>Ga0213868_10002819_pt1 | contig 16491 bp, 18 predicted proteins | sample PICome_9_FD_160087 | JGI IMG/M metagenome (GOLD analysis project Ga0213868, IMG submission 160087) | Coastal seawater microbial communities near Pivers Island, North Carolina, United States - PICO127 | ecosystem: Environmental > Aquatic > Marine > Coastal | place: USA: North Carolina...
CAGTCCACAACCATTTCAATCAGGAGCGCCACTTGTACTCGCGAGACAATTTCAAGCTCAATTCAAGCGCCGCTCTTACGGAGTGGCGCCAACTATTGAGCGCATAGATTCAGGCTGCGCTAGCAATCCGATGCGAGTTCTCATTCGTCTGACAGCACCACATCAATCACTGCTAACACTGTTACACATATCCCGCTTGCTAAAATGCCTTACAGGCATGCGACCTGATATACGCTGCACCGCCTGTGACGATTATGTGATTTTGTTTTATTTCAATTTTCTGCGATCAAAGGAGTAGCTTATGTGGTTTCCCAATTCAGTTAGCGCTACACTCAGTATTTTTTTTCCTTCGTAGAAGCCGTGAGTACACAACTCCTCTTAAATTCGCGGGAAGCAACATGTTTGCACTTCGGATCGTAGTGTTGATTAGAAATTGCAATTTATTTATGAAGCCTAACTTTAGAAAATAGTTCTGTAATGATAACTCATATTTAAGATGTTTTATATTGCCACGTCTCTTGTACATATCTAAGCCACCCGAGGCTTCAACCAAAATATCATCCAAATTATACACTTTATAACCTGATTGCAGCAAGGTAACCCATAACGCATAATCTTCACGGTAGGGAATATTTGGATAGCATCCGCATTCAATAACTGCATTTTTTCGAAACATAACAGTCATGTGATTAAATGGATTCCTTAGTTTTGCAAATTCGATTATTTGATCATGATTGATTGGAACCATTTTTTTATGGTAGTTTTCACCGCTTTTCTCAACAATTTGCCCCCCACAAAGTACCAGTTGGGGATCACGATAAAAGGCAACCAATTGACGTTCGAACCTGGTGTTTATATTTATGTCATCGGCGTCGCAGCGCGCAATTAAGGAATTATCGCAAAAGTTCAATCCAAAATTTAATGCTTCAATGATGCCTCTATTTTCAGGCAGCCTTTTTACCAAAATTGTGGGACGTTTTTCATATTTTGAAATAATATTTTCCAGATCTGGAGAAAGTGGCCCATCTACCACTATAACGATTTGAGACGGAGTAACAGTGTTCTGCAAAATCGATACTAAAGCTTCGTCGAATACAAGTGGGTCATCTTTATAATAAACGGGTATCAATACACTGAATTTTTCGCACATAATAGAGCCTTGCATAAATCCTCTAAAAACTGAAAGCCAGACCTGAACTATCCAAATAAAATTTTCAACATGGTCTTTGCTTTTTAGGTAGTATCATAAAAGTTAAAGTAAAAATAATTGCTAGGATAAGGGCTAATATAATTTCCTGTAACTGTGATGCAAACATCCTCCTAACAAGGTATGGAGAATAAAGTGTAAGAAGCATCAAAACAGAATTGGAAAATATTCGTCGAGTGAAGAATTTATACAGAAAATAGAGGATAGCTAATGAAATAGGTAAAGCAATCAAGCCACTTAATTGTGTGTATAAAGAATTACTCGACCCTAATCGAACACCTAAGTCATATGCTTCTGATGAGATGATTTCGCGAGCAATTTCATCAATCAACGAGTCATAACCTAAAGTTGAGCGCAACAATGGGATACTTTCAGAAATCAAACGAGCCCAATTAATTGCGAAATCGAGCGAATTGAAGGCACTTAAGTAAATTGGGCTGAGATGCTGAAAAAAGTATGAAAGTCCATAATAGCTATTCGAAAACGGCAATATACCATCACGCAGAGGCTGCAAAACATAGATCATCGTAAACAAGAATACAATTGAAAGCAGCGTAATGGACCCCAATTTCATCTTCGCTGTAATTGGTAAACTCCATATTAACAAAATCATGACAACAGGATATCGCGAATAATTAACAACAGAAAACGTTGCAGCTAGGATTAGTAAAACTAAAAAAGTCAAGTTGGAAGGTCTATACGAGGATATACAAACTAAAAAAATTAGATATGCGATGATGTTAAGATAAGAATTTATTTGAAATGAAAACAATATGAACCACAGAATAACAAAAAGTGAGTATGTAAGCGATGTTTTTACTCTATAGTAAATTGAGAAACCTTTAGTTGACACAATTAAATAAAGAGCGACACCGAGAAATGAATGGATGATCAGAACTTGCAACGACGCATTAAAATCTACAGTAACATTTCCAAAAAAATGTAAATTAAAGCTTCCATAATAAAAAGTAATAAAAACTGGTGGCAGATAGAACAAAATTGGATAAATGATCAGGCCAAATTTTAAGAGAGTCTTTAATTCAATTTCCTTAACCATGGTCATTCACTAACGAATTCAAAGTTTGACGAAAAATCTTTTGGGCGTGAAACTTTTTATATGTTTTTCGAGCATTTGCCGTGATTTCGACAAGATTCTTTTCATCCTCTAAAATTGAAAAGATTTTTCCTGCATTGTCCTCTGGTGAGTCATCTATGTTAATTATTATAGAGTTTTCGTGGTTAAATGTCCCTTTATTGCCCGCAATATCCGACACAATTGCCAATTTTCCTAAATATAATGTCTCCCGAAGTATAGTTGCAACACCTTCTTCAAGTGAAACTGATAAAATAATATCATTACTTATTAGATACTTTTCGTAATTGGATTTAAAACCTAATATCTCCACATTCCCTTGCAAATTGCATGTTGCTATTGTTCTTCTTATCTCTTGAAGATATTTCTGGTCAACTAGTGGACCAATGATTGAGAGGTGTACTGGTATACCAAGCTTTTTTAATTCATTACAAAGTAAAATTGCGTAAACTTGGTTTTTTCTAGGCTGAACTGAACCTATGATTGCCAATCTGATTATTTCACGCTGCTTCCAATTAAAACCGTTCGTATCGACAATTGTTTCTTTAAAACTTTGATACCTTCGTTCGTTAATGGTGGGACGTAGCAATATGCAGCGACATGATAGGTTAGAATAAACATCATTGAAAATCCTTAAATGCTCTGGCGATTGAAAAATAACGCCATCAACGATGCGATATTTATCTTGGTTTCTATCATTGAGCCCAACATCGCCCGTTTGAAAAATATAAATTTCTGCTTCCTTAAACACTGACCTTAGCGTCGACAGCTCATTTACTTCCGTTGATGCGATACAAAAAACAATCGTTCTTTTGCAATTGGAAGTGTTAGTATTTATCTTTTTTATCTTACTAAATGGCAATACATTCAAATAGCCTAGTCTCCAAGCTTCCAAATAACCATGTACTGCACCGCGTCGCCTAAAAACTATAGTAGGAGCGTCTAGTGCCCCAACCAAATCTAACATTGAACCATTTCCGCCATTCTTTCGGTTCACGGCGTCTGTCACCACATAAATCTTAGGTTCCTTCACTCACAGAGGCCTTTCATATACTCGAAATCGTTTTCGAATGCCTGTACTGAAATATAGTTTGAGGCCATATATTTTTTTTTTCATATCTTGACGGCACTTTTGCCAATTACCCGTAAAGGTAATCTTTTTTCCCAATGCACTTGCATATAGCACGTGGGTTCCCAGAAAGTCTGTTTCTATGGATTTGCTTCCGATAATTAATGATTTTAATCTTGGTAAGAAACGAGGATCATTTATATTTCCGCAGCAGGCGATGTTTTCTGGGATCTGTTCTGTTTTGTATTCTCTGATCATATCAATGTAATACAAAAGTTTTATTTGATTATCTTTGTTATGGAAGCGGGGTTGATTGTGCGTAAAATCTTTAGTCGAATGTCCAGGAATAAAAAGTGTGTAGTCCTGTAAGTTTTCCTTTAGATAATTATTTGTAATTGAGCATTCATCGACGCTTGTAATGTAAGGTGGAATAACTTGAATGTCAGCGGTTGTTAATTGTTTCAAAATTTCAGCTCGATTTTTTGAAATAGTGTATATTTTTCTGATTTTTTTGGACATCTCTGCATCGATTATTATGTCACCCCAGAAATACCCATGTTCATAAAAAACATCTTTAAAGTGTGCACTACGGTATATCTTGTCTATGCCGTAATATGAATTGTCTAGATGGCAAGTTCTTATTAAAAACGTCTTTTGAAATTTAGCTTGGGTTATTCTACACCTTCGGCTAACAACTCCTCGACTAGAAAATACAATAATTACATTTTTAAGAAATTTTCTCAAACATGGAAAATTGACCAGATTTTTTTTTAAAAACGTGAAAAGCATTTTTTGCAATCTACATAATATCTTGGATCCAGTGCCGGTACCAAAGTTGAAATATTAAGACATTCCAAAGCATTCCAGAATGCCGTGAATAGCCACTGTAAAATTCACGTTTTATCCTATGCAAATATTCGTGATTAAATAGCCCCTGCTTTTGAAGAAATCCTTTCTCCAAACATAGGTCTATTTGAGAACGGAGATCAGTCATTAACCACTCTTCTACGGGTGAACTAAACCCCATTTTAGGCCTTTCCATGATTTGTTTCGGTACATACTTGTGCGTGAGTAATTTGAGAATGTGTTTCGTGGAATTATTGTTTATCTTAAATTTGTCCGGTAATTGCGCTGCAAATTCGAAAAGGCGATAGTCCAGTAACGGTTCTCGACCTTCCAGACCATAGTTCATTGTAGCTCGATCAACTTTGACAAGTATTTGGTCGCAAAGATAACTGTCTGTGTCCAATGAAAGCATATAGTCTAAATGAGTTTCAAATTCGGAATTGGCATAATCACTGTACATTGGGTGACCTGTTGAATGCGACTCGAGCATAAGGGCATCAATATGACTATCTGTTGCATATTGATGAAAGTTCTGAAACGCTTCCCTTTCGTTCCCCGCCAACATTATTTGACATGCACGGTAATATTTTTGTGGGAATTTATGAATTAATTTTTCCAAATAAAGTTTTTCAGGATCAATCCGTAACAAGGCTTTTGCTAATTGGCGATTAAATGGAAGCTGCCCGAATAATTGATAGAACTTTAATGATTGGGTATACTTGTTATAGCCTCCGAAAAGTTCATCGCCACCGTCGGCACTGAGGCACACCTTAACACGTTCACTTGCAAGTTTACTAACAAGCAGTGTCGGTATTATTGAGTTGTCAGAAAATGGTTCGTCCCACACTTGAGGTAATAGCGGCAATAAATCAATGAAATCTTTGTTTGAACAGTAAAGAGTTGAGTGGTCTGTACCAAGGTGTGAGGCCACCTTTTCTGCATGGAACGCTTCATTGTAACGTTGATTTTCAAATCCAATCGTAAAGGTTTGCAACCTTTGTGAACTCTCTGCTTTAGCGAGGGCTGTCACCAGAGACGAATCATAACCACCACTGAGAAACATTCCTACTGGCACATCGGCTTTCAATCTGTAATTGACAGCGGAACGCGTTAGCCTCTCTAACTGTTCCAAAGCCTCCTCTTCGGTTAGGTCTAACTTTTCTTTATTAAAAGCGTTTTTTGAGTCCCAATACCTTCTTTTTTTATATTCTCTACCCACAACATCTAACTCTAAAATTGTTCCGGGTTCCAATTTATTGGTTGCTTTGTAGATTGATAATGGCTGGGGTATATACCCATATTGAAGGAATAATCTTAAAGAAGATTGATCGATTTCTTTTTTGAATTTAGGATGCAATACTATTGATTTTAACTCACTTCCAAAAATAATTCCGTCAGAATGTATATGATAGTAGAGCGGTTTAACTCCAAACCGATCTCTCATGAACAAGAGTAGCCCTTTCGTTCGGTCTAAGATTACGATGGAAAACATACCATTAAACCTGGATATCGCGGCTTCCCCCCAATTATGGTAAGCTTTTAATATCACTTCGGTGTCAGTCAGAGTTTGAAATGTGTACCCCGACTTCTCAAGCTCTCGCTTAATTTCTGCAAAATTGTATACTTCTCCATTGTAAACTATCGAAATTTCATTGAAATTCATGGGTTGTACTCCATTTGGGTCTAATCCCACAATCGATAACCGCCTATGGCCTAACGCGATCTCAGCATCTCCTAGTTTATGAATGGTATGCCCATAATCATCTGGTCCTCGATGGCTTAATGAATTAGCCATTTCTTTTATTACGCCGTCCGAATAAGTGCTTTGAAAATCTAAATAGCCTACAAGACCGCACATATTTTTCTCCAGTACGATTTATTCAATTCGATATTTGTAATGGCGAACGTACAAAATTACATGAACTGCTTGAACAAAAACGACTGAAACAGCCAATCCGAAACCCTCAAATAAATAAATCATCGGGATCGCGGTAAAAAAATTTACGATGGCTGTGAGAAACACCACTCTTACTATAACTTCGTTTTTTTTCAAAATAACAAAATAATTTGTAAAGCACGTGCCAAAAGGAGCAAATAAAATTGCTAAAATGAGTATGCTAAAAATTGTCTCAACGTCATGATTTGGTTCGCCCACTACTATCCTGGTCAGCAATCCTGTTGAAACGAAGGAGATCGCTAACAACATGCTACAGGCAACGATCGTAACATAGTTTAATTTATTGAAAACCCGATCAAATTCATAGACTGAATTTTTATAGATTTTAGATATTTGCGGAAAGATAGCTTGATAAAATGGGGAAAATAGCCCTCCAACTGCTTGCAGCATTTTTTCTGCAATACTGTACGAGCCCAAAGTTACCGGATCTGAAAACAGTCCAAGTACAACTATATTTGTAGTTGTATATAAGTTTACGAACAATCTGCTACAAAATATCTCTTTTCCCAAAATTAGTTCTCTTATTATTCTTGAGATCTTTGGGTATCGAAATTTTAAATTAAATTTGAGAATGGAAAAAATAATTCCAACAAGTCCCACACAAAGCTGAGTACCCGAAATTATACCCACAGCAATATAGATATCTTCGGGTTGTTGAATAAGTCGTGCGATCAAGACAAAGGTCACTAGCTTAGCAGCAATATTAAGATATGCAATGTACTTCATTTCCTGCATTCCTTGGAGAAACCATGCCGGGAAAAGTGCAAATCCATATATGTATGGTAAGATAATGAAATAGAGTAATTTGAATTTAATTACGGTCCCAAAAAAAGATGTAAATAACAAAATTGTTAAAGTTGACGCTGTGGCTAGAAACAAACGTGTCCAAAGTATATCCCAGAAAATAGTTTTTATCTTTTCTTTGTCTGTTTGCTCTTCGGCGATTCTTTTGGTTCCGTTTAGATTGAACCCATATTCGACTAACACAACAAAATATAAAGATACGGCAATCACAAAAGACATAACGCCATAATTATCTACCCCTAATGCCCTTACTAGAAAAGGAATTTGGATTAGAGGAAGTATGTAATTTGCAGCTTGTATTGAGTACAGAGCAAGCAAGTTTTCTATGAATTTTTTGATTTCTAAACTTTCTTTAATTGGAGTAAATGTGTTTACCTGTCTCTAAAGGCGAATTCATTCAAAATAATTTAATTTAACGGGTGTATTCTTTAGGGCAGCTTTTGATAGTTTTTTTCCTATAAGTTGATCAAAGTACTTTGGTGCCACACCATATCCAGGACGGACAGAACGGATACACTCAGATGTAATCACGTCGCCTGGCTGTAAATCTTTTACAAAGTATAATGACCTACGAAATTGAACGTTGCCCTTTTCACTTGACTTACATCCGTAATTGACTTGACCTCCTGCCGCCCATGCAGTTTTTGCATCCCGGCATAAGGCTGCCATCTCTGCCGGATCTAGGGAAAAGCTATCATCTGGTCCGCCACCATTGCGATCAAGGGTGAAGTGTTTTTCAATTATCGATGCTCCTAAAACAACACTGGCAATTGCAGTTGTGTTGTCCAATGTGTGATCCGACAGGCCGGTGACCAAACCGAACCGATCAATCATATCTGGGATAGTTTTTAGATTGTAATCCTCGACTGGCGCAGGGTAGCCGCTGACGCAATGCAATATCGCCAAATCCTCACAACCGGCAGATTTAGCCGCATCAACCGCCTCGGCTATTTCCGTTCTATTTGCCATTCCCGTCGAAATGATCATCGGTTTCCCAGTGCTTGCAGCGTATCGGATCAAAGGCAGGTCAATCGCCTCAAAGGAGGCAATTTTATACGCAGGTGCGCCCAGATCTTCTAGCAAATCAATCGCGGTTGTATCAAAGGGAGAGCTGAAGATTGTAATGCCAATCTTCCGCGCGTGGTCAAACAACGGTTTGTGCCAATCCCATGGCATATGGGCCTCTTCATAGAGCTCATACAGGGAACGACCATCCCATAAACCACCCTTAATGCGGAACTCATCCGCGTCGCTGTCCAGCGTTATGGTATCAGCTTTATAGGTTTGCAGCTTTACGGCATCAGCGCCCGCATGTTTGGCCTGCTCGACAATAGACAAAGCTGTATCGATTGATCCGTTATGGTTCGCAGACAATTCAGCGATGATGAAGGGCGCAAAATCTAATCCAATTTTGCGTCCCGCAATTTCAATAAAGTTTCTCATTTGAACCCTCAGTACTTTTTCAACTTTTCAAGTATTTTATCGCGCTTCTTACGCCAAGCAGGCGCAAAGATTGCAAGCCTCACAATATCAGCGTAACCACTGTGATTTTTGAATTGGTCGACAAAAACACCCTCAATTTCAAAGCCAAACTTTTTGTGTTTGTTAATAACAGCCACATTATAGGACAAAACCTCACAATATAACTTGTTTAGCCCGATCTCAATTAGCGCAAAGTCTAGTGCCAATAACTCCATCCATGAACCAGTACCCTTTGGCGCGTCTGGATCAGCGTAAAATGCCCAAGATGCGTGGCCTTGATGCTTATCAATCTCTGTGAATGCCACAACACCGAATGGGACATCGCCATTTTTGTATAGAAAATATTGCACATCCGCTTTTATTCGTGTTTTTTCCCACCAAGAACGGTGTTGCTCCAAGGTGATTATGTTTTGTGTATACATATTTTCACGTACACTTGGCGCGTTACGCCATTCTAGAATTGTTTCTAAGTCGCTTGTTTCTAGAGGGTAGAGTCTATGCAATTAATCCTCCATTTTCTGAGTAACTAAATGAACGCCGGACCCGTCACAAATATCACGACAGCGTTCACTAAGATCTTTGATTTGAACATCATCCAGCGTCACGAATAAATCTGAGAGTTTGTTTTCAAAGCCCTCTGTGCTCTTCACAACTAAACTTGCCTGTAAACATTCCATTCGCAACGCAACTTCTTGTTGATTTTCAGCAAGCACAATTGTAATCGTTGGCACCCCTAGCGCGCAGCGTTCCCATGTGGTGGATCCCCCTGCGCCGATGGTCAAATCACACGATGTCATCAGCTCTGCCATATTGTCCACGCCTGATAAAACTTGGGTGGGGACAGGCATGTCGGCTGCTTGCTTTATGATCTGTTCACGCCATGGGGCAAGTGAGCCCAATACAACGGTGATTTTATCAAGCGTTGTCGTCTCATCCCCCTTTAGCGCAGCCAGAACACGGCCTGTCACGTTGTCAGCATCGACGCCACCCATTGTCACCAAGATATGGCGCAGGTGTGGGGTTTCACGGCGTGCCAAGCTGGCATCACGCCATTGTGCAAATTCCGGACGCAATAGGGCATATTTTGGTCCAAGCATCAGTTTTGCCGGCTCTGGGACCAGCTGTGCATAGTCTTGACTGCATCTGCCCAAGCTCTGATCAAGCAGCAGATCACAATCGTGCGATCTGTCAGCTAAATCATCAATGCACATTATGCGTGCGCACTTTGCACGCATCGCTGTTTCCCATCGGTGGTCCAGCGCATAGTGATCGACGATAATCCAATCCACCGTGCCGGATATAGCATCACGGGATTGCTGTGCATCCGTTTGCCAGTCACAGCCCAACCAGTGGGCATGTGCGGGCTGGTCCAGCGATGCTTTGTGGCCCCCAGATGCGAATGGTAACGTAATTACGCGAAACCCCTGTTGTTCGATCAGCGCAATCAAATTTCCCTGATGAGCACGGCAGATAAACTCAACCTGCGCCCCATGCTCGGCCAATCCCGTTGCAAGGGTCAGGCACCGCATCACATGACCGGTTCCAATTTGTAATGATGCATCCGCGCGGATTACAACACGCATTGGATTGCCAGCCTGAGTCATCGGGGTGCCTGCCGGTGTGCTATGGCTTGCATTAGCGCCTCTGCCTGTTCCCAATCCTCTGGCGTATCAATGTCTTGGACGCGATAACGTGGAAGGATCACAGGTACCGAGCGCGCACCAAAAATTGGCACACCAGAAAGCCAAGCCAAGCGTGTACCCCAGTAAAACTGGCCTGCATCGTGATAAGCCTCTGGCAGGTCTTGAGAGCGGGTTTGAAAATGGTCAGGGTCAAACATCTCGATGCGCCCATCAGGGCGCAGTCGAATTGCACGCTGAATGGGAAAGGCAAAAGATGTGACAGGAAACGCAAAATCGGCACCCGATTGCGTCAAAGTTTCAGCCCCTTGCCGGATATCATCCGCAAGTACAAAGGGCGCAGTCGCATATATGCAGCATATCTGACTGGGATCCTGCCTGCGTGCCTGAAACCAGTCAATAGCGTGGGCCACCACTGGGATTGTACCCGTATGGTCATCCGATAACTCGGCAGGACGTAAAAATGGCACATCTGCACCGAAATCGCGTGCAACATCGGCGATTTCTGTGTCATCAGTGCTGACCACGATACGGTCAAATATACCAGACTCTTTTGCGGCCTGAATTGACCACGCAATCATTGGCTTGCCACCAAATGGCTTGATATTTTTACGGGGGATTCGCTTGGACCCACCACGGGCGGGTATGACGGCCAGTTTCATTGCGTCAAAATCTCGTGCAGGGCTTGGGTTACCTGCATTTGGTCGTCATCTGACATGGTCGGATACATCGGTATCGAAATGGCATTTTTATAGTAGGCTTCAGCTTGCGGATAATCCCCCCACCTAAATCCCATGGCCTGATAATAGGGTTGGGTGTGAACGGGAATATAATGTAGGTTCGCTAAAATACCCCGATCCCGCAACGATTGGAACACTTGCGCATGCGTCAACGGGGCGATCGCATCCAGATCCAGTCGAATGACATACAGATGATAGGCCGAATGCCCATAGTCAGCCTGTGTGGGCAGCGTCAGCGGCAACTCTGACAATTCTCGATTATAGCGCGCGGCTATATCATGACGTCGTGTGACATAGTCATGCAAGCGCTGTATCTGGCTCACCCCAAGGGCGGCCTGCAAATCCGTCATGCGATAATTATACCCAAGGGCAATTTGTTGATAATACCAAGGCCCATCTGATGCGTGTGTCATCAATGCAGGATCGCGTGTGATCCCATGGCTACGGTAAAGTGCCATTTTTTCGGCCACTGTGTCATCGTTAGTCAGTGCCATGCCGCCTTCGGCCGTAGTGACGATTTTCACAGGATGGAAACTGAACACTGTCACATCGCTATAGGCGCAATTTCCAATGGGCTGGTTTTGATACTGGCCACCAATCGCATGGGATGCGTCCTCGACCACCTTAAATCCGTACTGCTGAGCTAAATTTTGGATCTGCGCCATGTTACAGGGTTGACCCGTCAGATGGACAGGGATCACAACCTTGGGCAACTGCCCCAATTTTTCTGCATGTGCTAATTTTTCAGACAATGCTGAGACCGACATATTGTATGTGACGGGATCAATATCAACAAAATCAACTGATGCCCCACAATATAATGCTGCATTCGATGATGCGACAAATGTATTGGGTGATGTCCATACAACATCGCCGGCCGCAACATCTAAGGCCATCAATGCAATATGCAGCGCCGATGTTGCGCTGTTAACCGCTACGGCGTGGCGCGCGCCACAGTGTTTTAATACAGCCTGTTCAAACCGCGGTACCGCCGGCCCTTGGGTTAAAAAATCAGAATGCAGCACAGCAAGGACGGCGTCCACATCGCTGTCTTGGATATCTTGGCGGCCGTAAGGGATCATGGCTAGATTCTCCCGATGTAGTCGCGGTTATTATTAACCCAAGACATCAGTTCATCGGCGGACATCCATTCCGTATTGTTGTCACTGCGATAGGTAAAACCTTCGGCAACCTTTACCCCATCTTTGATCCGTTCTGGCGAAGTGGACCATTCGTTGATGACTGGCAAGATTTTGTAATGTTCGAGATATTCAAATGTATAATGGGCATCCTCTTCTCCGATCATCTGCTCATGCAGTTTTTCACCTGGTCGAATACCAACAAATTCCAACTTACATTCAGGTGCCAAAGCGCGGGCCAAATCGACCACTGACATTGACGGGATTTTCTTGACATAAATTTCACCGCCAACCATGTCGTGAAACGCATGCCAGACTAATTCAACGCCTTGCTCCAGTGTGATCATAAAACGTGTCATGCGTTCGTCTGTAATTGGTAAAACACCCTGGTCTTTGATTGATTCAAAAAACGGAATAACCGATCCACGGGATCCCATGACATTACCATAACGAACGACGGAGAATTTTGTACCATGCTCTCCTGAATAGGCATTTGCAGCAACGAATAATTTATCTGATGTCAGCTTAGTTGCACCGTACAGGTTGATTGGGCTACTGGCCTTGTCTGTGGACAACGCAACAACGCCTTTGACACCCTTATCAATGGCAGCATCGATAACGTTCATCGCACCATCGACATTGGTCTTGATGCATTCAAATGGGTTATATTCAGCTGTCGGTACGATTTTTGTCGCCGCAGCGTGCACGACATAGTCCACGCCATCCAACGCGCGATACAAACGATCACGATCGCGTACATCACCGATAAAAAAGCGAACGCGGTTGTCGTCGCTATATAGCTTGGCCATTTCCCATTGCTTCATTTCATCACGCGAAAAAACAATAATTTTCTTTGGATGGTATTTGTCCAATGTCATTCGAATAAATTTGTGGCCAAAGGACCCAGTCCCACCGGTTACTAATAAAGTCGCGTTGTTAAATGCAACCATACCTTCCTCCTATTGATTTCTATTCTGATAGTACTCACAATGAAGACAAGCCATGAACATCACTCCATCCCGAATGCTGGTCTTGGGAACTTGTCCTGTGAGCGATTTGAAGAGTGACGCATCTTTGATTGATGACTTATGCGCGATAGCTAAATGCATACAGTAGCCTAACGCATCCACGCTGATTAACTTATTATACTGCACTGATAGAACTGCATTCGGTGGTCGGGCATACCCTAAACCAACAGCAATTTAAAATTTGAATTCAAAACACTTACTCGGTGAAAAAGACTTCTCTATCAGGGTCCGGATTGATGAACTCACTTCGCAATGTACGTTCAATACCCTCACTCAGTAGAAAAGGCGCTTTGAAATCATCTAGGCTGGCTTTTGCGCTTCTAAACTCAGTTGATGACGCAAATTTTTTCACGCGTATTGAACTTACAGGTAAATTTTTACCGCTTACTTTAGAAATAAAATCTGCTAAATGGCCCAAAATTAAGCCTAGCCAGTACGGCAAACGCAGACCAACCTCAGTGGTTCCCGTCAGTTTTGCCCTTACCTCAGAGATAAGCTCATTCATGGTTAAGTCAGGCGTATCTACGTAATTATAAATCCCATATTTCTGTTCTGTTGCTATACAGGTCTCCAAAAAAGCGACGATATTTCCAATGTAAGCCATTGATTTTTTATTCTCGCCTTTTCCGACCATGACGAATTTTCCTGAAGCGATTTGATTCAGCAAATTAAACACGTTCCCTCGATTGCCTTCACCAAAAATCACGGTCGGCCGAACGATAATCAACGAATTATCACCTTGAGCTTGCCACTTCCGTAGCATCTCCTCAGCCTCAAATTTTGTACGTCCATATTCGTTAAAAGGATTGATCACACCGTTCTCATCAGTCCCTGGTTTTGCAAATCCATATACAGCAACAGTACTTGTGAACACTATTTTTTCTATCTCTTTTTCCGCACATACAATTGCAACATTTCTAGCACCATCAACGTTTGTACGATGATATTCTGACTGATCCCGCACATCGTCGCGATGAACTGCAGCCAAATTGACGACCACGTCACCCGTGATCGTATTACTCAAGGATTCAACGTCACGTACATCTGCAATTTTGCACTTCTCCGGGAATTGATTACTCATCTTTATATCAAGGATTTCAAAATCCTGCTGCTTAACAGACAGCTGCCGGCACAAATTTGTGCCAACAAACCCTGATCCACCAACTACAGTAATTTTTCTTGCCATACCTTTTTCAAACCTATGTTTTTATTGTATTCAAAAATGCTCAACTGAAATGGTCACAAAATCGCAATGTCAACGAGATCCAAGAAATAAATCTTGCGAGCATTATCGCTAATAGTTTCTTTTCTTAAATTCGAGTGGTGATGCTGCCATAAACTTAGTAATCGATCCGTATTCAGCTTGAACGGACTAGTTCCAGAGAGCTCAAACCACATGGATATTGATCGCATCTTCCAATTATATTTCTCCGCCCGTTCCTACTTTGAGATTTCGTAAGGTTTCGAATATATCAGGTGCGAAGTCATACAGTCCGACAGAGGCAAGCGTTGAGGGGGAGGCCAACATTTATTGTTTTACAAACAGCTCAACAACATCCGCACTTGCCAAGTTAGGCACAACCACACCGTATTTTGATGTATCAAACCCATCGACTTTCATCACCTAAAGTTGTGATTTGCAAACGTTTAGAATAAACTCGAAAGTCCCGTTAATATTGCTCGCTAAATAAGCACGAGGGTTTTCAATTGAGTATCTAACACCTGCTTGGGCAGCTAGATGAATGACAATATTAGGCCTTTCCTCTCCAAATAGTTCCATCAAAACGTAGGGTGCCTCAACTTTTTATGGATCGATCTGTATGATGCATTATTCAGAAGCATACTCTCACGCCGCTCTTTCAGCGAAACGTCATAATAGTCAGACATGCAGTCCAAACCCACAACTCGCCATCCCTCATCGAGTAATTTCTGGGATATATGGTAGCCAATGAATCCGGCTGCGCCTGTTACGAGAGCTGTTTTCTGCGTATTGTTATCCAACTTTAGTCAGCTCCAAACAAGTCTCGAGTAAATACTTTTTCTGTAACGTCGTTCAGCTCGGGAACCATCCGATTTGTCAAAATGATATCTACGCTGCGTTTGAATTCAGCAAAGTCTCTTTCTACCTTTGAATTAAAAAAATCAGCCGCATTGAGTTCAGGCTCATAGATAACAACTTTGATCCCTTTCGCCTTTATCCGTTTCATGATGCCTTGGATAGAACTTTGGCGAAAATTATCACTACCAGCCTTCATGACAAGACGGAATACGCCAACAATTTTGGGATTTTGCTTAATAATTTCATCTGCCAAAAAATCTTTGCGGGTTGAATTTGCGTCAACGATCGCTCAGAAAAATATTCTGAGGAACAGCGTCGTAATTTGCCAACGGTTGTTTCGTGTCATTTGGCAAACAATATCCGCCATAACCAAATGACGATTTATTGTACTGGTTGCCGATGCGCGGATCAAGCGAAACCCCATCGATAATCTCACGACTATTCATGTCTCCTGCCAATGCATAGCTATCGAGCTCATTGAAGAATGCCACTCTCATAGCAAGGTATGTATTCGAAAATAACTTGATTGCCTCTGCTTCACGTGCTCCCGTAAACAAAAAATCTACATTTGACTTCAACGCACCTTTAGAGAGCAACATTTGCGAATGTTTCTGCGCGCTTAGAATTTTCACCCACAATAATGCGGCTTTGGTATAAGTTATCGTAACGCGCCTTACCCTCTCGCAAAAACTCGGGCGAAAAGATTACTGCGTCAGTGTTTAAACGTTTGCTTACATCCTCAATAATGCCGACTGGAATTGTTGATTTCACGACTATGCATGCATTAGGTTCAATTTCAATAACGCGCGAAATAACTGCCTCAACCGAAGAAGTATCGAAAAAGTTTGTCTTCTCATCATAATTAGTAGGCGTAGACACAATTACGAAATCAGCCCCATACAGTGAGGCTTCAAAATCAGTACTGGCGGAGAGGTTCAGTTCCTTCTCAGCCAAGTATGCCGACAGCTCTGCGTCAACGATTGGAGAGGACCGCGCATTCAGCGCATCGACACGTTCTTGCGAGATATCTACGGCAATCACTTCGTTATGCTGCGCCAAAAAAACTGCGTTCGACAGCCCGACATACCCCAATCCCACAACAACAATTTTCATAAACTAAGTCTCAAATCTTCTTTTTCGTGGCGCCGGAAAACTCTCACCGACCTACACATAAATCCCCACATCCGGACCGCTCAAATCCTGACCCCGCCCAGCAAATCGGCGATTTCGGACACGCGGGCGGCGAGGCCGTCTGATCCGCCGCGGCTCTCGATGTTGAGGCGCACCAATGGCTCGGTGTTGGACTGGCGCAGGTTAAAGCGCCAGTCGGCGAAGGCGAGGCTCACGCCGTCAGTCTCATCCAGTGACAGCGCCTTATCGCGATAGGCCGCAAGCACATGCTCAATTGCGGTGCCAGCGTTCGCCAC
>Ga0213868_10002824_pt1 | contig 16477 bp, 15 predicted proteins | sample PICome_9_FD_160087 | JGI IMG/M metagenome (GOLD analysis project Ga0213868, IMG submission 160087) | Coastal seawater microbial communities near Pivers Island, North Carolina, United States - PICO127 | ecosystem: Environmental > Aquatic > Marine > Coastal | place: USA: North Carolina...
CATTACGTGCTCACTCTTCTTACATTGATACATTATACTTCAATGGATTTACACGTTCTGTAACTGTAAATGCTCCATGTTGTGAGTGTGGTGGTGATGTATGTACTGATGTAGATACTAACGCATTAATCAACTCTCTAATTACTAAATTAGAACAACAAGCTCCTGGAGATAATCCAGACAACGTTTCTTTCAACTCTTTCTTTACTTTTGAAAATGTTGGTGGAACTACACTTAGAATCGAAGGTAAACCATTAACTAAATATGGTCAACCTTGTGATGTTGCTGCATTCCCATTCGAGTATGACAGAATGTACTTCAGTACTTTTGTATACGATGGACCAGCTACAACTGCTGATTTTATTGTTGCTGATGCTTGTAATATCGTTGCTAATTCTGCTGTAGTCCAAAAAGCATCTTATGCTTCTGGAGGATCTGAAGAATTCAAGCAATTAGAAAAGAACTTCTACAGCTACCAAGCTGGATATTTAAAGTCACTATATAGAATGGGTGGCTACAATGAGAACTTTGAATCTTATGTGACTGATGGAGTTGTTTACGATAGCTACTACATTAGATTTAACCAATTAGATAAGGCAGCTTATCAATGGGGAGATTACATCATGCAAGACTCAACTGTAATCATTGCTGTACCTAATGCTGACACAAGTGGAATTGCTGCTCTTATTGAGCCAATCCTAGAAGATGCTTTAGGAGCTGTTACTGATGACAACACTTGTATTACAACTACAACTACTGCTGCTGCTTAATTAGCGTCAGAAGTAGGGATAGAACATTAACATAAACCTATGCCAGAGGTGAGAGGATTTACACTCATATCCTCTGGCATTTTTTTTTAAAACAATAGTATGGCAGCCACATTACAATTAGATATTATAGTACCTCCTACCTATAGTACTCTATTGCTTGCTGTTACAGATGCATCTGTCTACCCAGACAGTCCACCAATTGTATCAGCTCCAACAATTGAGATAGAAGTACCAAATTTTGGTAAACAGATATTACCTTTTCGACCATTAGAGACTAACATCTTTGGATCAGACACTTTAGGAATAACTGAAGATGGCTGCAAACAAGCTTTACCTGATGGTATATATAAATTAAAATATTCAATAGCTCCAGCATATACAAACTATGTTGAGAAGACTATTATGCGTGTTGACAAATTGCAGGAGAAATTTGACAGTGCATTTTTAAAACTTGACTTGATGGAGTGCGATAGTGCTCTTAAAACTCAAGCTAGTGTAAATTTAAACACAATAAACTTTTTTATTCAAGGAGCAATTTCTTTAGCAAACAATTGTGCTGAACAAGATGCTCTTAAGTTATATACAAAAGCAAGCGATATGCTTGATCAATTTATAAAAACCAATTGTGGTTGTACTGGTAACGGTAACAATTACATAATAAACTTTAGATAAAAATGGCCCAGTGTGCAAATTGTGGTGCAAAAGTAGGATGTGGATGTCAGTTAACTAACGGTCTATGTACTCATTGTAACGGTAATTCTAAAAAGGAAGTAACAACATCAACTTATGTTAACACCCAGATTAACAAACTGTCAGGACTGTCACAAGATACCTGATTTACTTAGACGGATAGATTGTAAGATAGCAGAGCTTGCTAACAGTGCATACAATAATATTGCATTCATGTTAGGTGACTGTGTTCCTGCTACTGCAATTGTTCAGTTACTAGCATATAAACGTATATTAACGTTTAAATACTGCAATCCCCATTATGGAGGATCTTTGTCTGTTAATGACATTGCTGGTAAAGTTATTCGTTTAACATCTGGATGTGTTGCTAAATGTAACGAACCTACGGTATGTGAAATAACAACATGCCCTATACCTATAGTACCAAACCCAACAACTACAACAACTACTACTTCTCCAATAATTTGTGAGTTTAGTGGAAATATAATTTGTATTCCACCAACAACCACTACAACTACTACTACTATATTACCAGATTGTAGAGTTGAAGGATGTTTCCAAGTTAGAGAGATTCCACCTCCACCTCAGTGTAACACACCTTTTAATACAAATTTACCAGAAGGTTTCCCTGATGGTATAACAGGTAACGGTACAAAAGTGTTATCTAATGGTGTTCAATTAACTACAACTTATACAGGACCAACAATATCACCTACTTTATTAACAGATCCTGGAACAGAGGAATTGTGTGATGGAGTATTAGTTAATACATATAATGATACTGACAAGACTCAGTTCCCTTTACTTGTAGGAGGATCTGTAGTTTTAGAATTTGACCCACCTGTAGTTTCTGTAGCACTTGTTAGTACTGGATATGGATACAGTAGTTTCTTAGGTGAGACAGAAACTGTAACTGTATCGTCTTTAGATCCTATTATAGGTGAAACATTACTTAGCTGTAGCTTAAATGAAGCCACTGCTACTTATGAAACAACTCAAGTTAATGAAAATCAAATTAACTTAACAGGTGTACAAATTAGTCCAAGCTTACAAAGTGGAATTACTGTTATTACACCAGAAGCAGGAGGTATCTCTAGATTAGTATTAACTAACACTACAAGTCTTCCATTAGCTGGTGTAGTCTTTGATTTATATGCATGTGGTGGAGTAGCTCCAACAACTACAACCACTACAACTGCTACTCCAGAAGACATTCCATGTACAGATGGATTGGATGTAGCATTTGTATTTGATTATACAGCATCAATGTATCCCATAGTTGAAAATGTAAAAGCAGGAATAGCAGGTATTGTAAATGCTATTTATACTCAGTCAGGTGCTGGTGGATATAGATTATCTTTAGTAACTGCTGATGAGTATCAGAACACCCACTCTATTTATAAAAATTGTGCAGATTACATAAATTTAGATTCTAGTCAAAAAATTATAAATGGTCCTACTCAAAGTGTAAATCCAGATTTTGTTTCATATGATCTCTATCAAGTTATTACTGCCTGGGAAACGTTTAGTGACAATAATCAAGCAACCTTTAATCAACAACTTCAAAAATTAAATGGAGGAGCTGGGACTGGAGATGGTTGCATTCAAATGGGTAATGGTGTGCTGGCTGCTGAACCTACTGACTATGCAGCTAAATTAATCGCAGAATCAAATTTTGCAGGAGCATTTAGACCAAATGTTGCAAAATATATTGTTATATTAACTGACCAATTTCCAGGAAGCACTAGAGATTTCTTTGACGTAGTTACTTGGCAAAGTATACAAAGTATGATTACATATGCTCAGGCAAATGGAATTAAATATTTTGTTTTAGGTGAAGGTGTAGATCTAGTAGGAGGAAGTCCTTGTTGTTCTTCAGCTACTGTAGATGGTATATATCCATGGAGAGAATTAGCAGAACAAACTGGTGGAAGTTGGAGCAATGATGCAAGTTCACAAGAAATACAACAGAAAATAGTAGCTGGATGTAATCCAACCACAACCACAACCACAAATCAAAACTAAGTAAAGAAGATGATAATATTTATAACATTAAGTTTCGCAGGTGCAGAGTCAGGTCCTTTTGATCTGTACTCTGATGTTGATGGTTTTACTACACCATTTGCACAAAATGTAAGCAAGGCTGATCTTTTATTAGGTTATGAAGTCGTAGCTCCTGATGGAACAACAACTGTTAGATTGTTAGATTTAGGTGCAGACTGTGCACCCTTTACAACAGATATATACAACTGTGCTACACCAAATTGTGATTTCTCTGGAGAGATTAATTGTATAATACCAGACTGTAACTTTAGTGGAACAATTGTTTGCCCTGCGCCAGAAACTACAACCACCACTACTACTGGATATCCAGGATTCTCACCATGTACTTGGTCAACTTATGGAGGTAACCCTGGAGAAATAGCTGTATATGATTTTAACACTAATTCATCAACTGTGGTATTAGTACCTAATGATTTCACAACCACTTCAGGAATAAACAGACCTATCTGTTCTACATCAAGTAAGTTATGGTTAGCTAGTTATCCTGCATCTTCTACAGTTTGTGGTAATATTGATATAACTAAACCAGAAGGTTTCCCTAATGCTGTAACAGGAAATGGAACAAAAACATTATCTAATGGTGTAGTGTTAACTACAACATATACTGGTCCTAATCCAATATATGATTCAACACCAGGAAGTTTTGAACTATGTGATGGATTTTACATGAATCAGACAAATACTAGTACAAGTGCAAGTTTAGCATTAAAAGTTAATGGAGAATTGACTATGGAGTTTGATCCTCCTATAAACTGTATTCAATTTATATCTAGTGCATGGGGCTATAGTGGAGATCCAAAAACAGAAGGTGATATAGAGATTGTATCTGTAACCAGTGAGTCTTCTATTATAGGTGAGCAGATTTTGCAATGTGTTAGAGGTAATGATCCTGAAGACATTCCTACATACCAAACAATACAGATAAGTCCAAATCAAGTTAACATGCAAGGTTATCAGGAGTTTGAAAATTCGTCTTTTCAAGTTGGATCAACTAAAATTACATCAGAAGAGAACGGTATTTCAAAATTAGTACTTACTAATATATCTCCAACAAATGTGAGGGGAGTAGTTATTGATTTCTATGTAGGTGATTTCAATCCAAATAATGCTAGACTACCTCAACTTCAATATATTAGAGAATGGGATATAGATACATCTGGTGCTACACCAACTCTATCTTTTGTTAGAGAAATATCTATTGATGTAGATAATCTATCTAGCAGTAGTATATGGGGAAGTGAAATAACCGCAATAGCTACAACTGCTGATAATAATACGTTACTTGCAGGATTTGGTGCAAGAGATGATGGTGAAAATAGTATGGGTGTTTACTCATGGGATATTTCTGCATCTGGTGACATTATACTAAATGAAAATAATAAAATAGATAAAGCAACTGTAAGTTTTGGTAATACATATGGAATTACAACAGAGCTTACAGGAATGTTCATTACTAATGATGACAATGTTATTCTTTCTGCTAGATACTACGAAGATGAAAGTCCTAATAATGCAGCAAACCGTGTAAGACAATATGAAGGACTAGACTTAAGTTCTTGGACATCATCATCACCTGTTATTAATTTACAACAGCGTGGTGTTCCTGAATTTACCACTGCGTGGACTAATACAAGTAAAGCTATGCCTGTATGGGGCGTAAATGGATTATTACAGGTAATTCAACCAGAAACACTTGAAGTGTATAACATTGATCAAATAGGACCATACAATGCTACACTGTCAGGTACAGTGGCTGATGATACTGTTTGGATACACACATCAACTGGTTGTGCAAATGTTAATATTCAGTATGATGATTGTGAAGGAGCTACATGGATACCTGCATTAACTGAACAAATTGAAGGTGAGTGGGTATATACAGGACCTGCTACTTTTACATATGCAGGAGTTGAGGTTACAGCTAGTGCCACTCAAGATAATATGAAATTACAATCAGGTGATACTATAGGAGGTATACCACAAGAAGGATGTAGTGGAATATCTAACCCATCTGCAAATAATGTATTAAAAACTCTTAAAGGTTTTGATTTTACTATTACACTAAGTTTTTCAGAACCTGTTAATAATATTCCTATCAGAGCTGCTATATTAAATAGTCAACCTGACTTAAGTAGTGGAGATGTTTATACGTTTGATACAAATACAGGAACACCTAATGTATCAATAAGTGTTGGATGTAATGTTCAAGTGCAAGGAAACACAATAGGTGGAGGTGTACCAGATTATGATACAGAAGGTGATGGAGAATTTATTATAAGCTCTAGCACACCTTTTACAATTTTAACTATATCTGGTGATGCACCAACTGGAGGACCACTACTACTAGGTTGTGTAGATATTGAAAATACTTGTACATGGGCACGCCCTGCGAGAGGAACAAGTGGAGACATGTCATTTTATCGATATAATCCACTTTCTAACCAATATCAATTTGTTGATCTTCCAGACAGTTTTGATGGATATGTAGACTATGTAACAGGCTCAGGTAGTTCACAAAATATTATGTTCCAATATTTAGCGAGTAGTTCACTCCAAAAGCTGAGCATAAAGAGATGGAATCTAAGCGACTTGTCTATTGTTGAAACCTCAGATCCTAACAATGTAATAGATGTAAATTATCTAGCTGATGAATATTTTAATGCTGTATCAGTTTGTGTAGTAGATGATAATACTCTTCTACTCAATTCTATTGGTCAGGATGACTATTCTGGTAAAATATACAAACTAGTAATAAATGAAGATAGTTCATATACATTGACCTTTTTATTTAATTTAACAAGTATGCGAAGTTATTGGACTTCTGCAATATTTTCAAATAATAAAATAATATATCAGAGAGTAGATACTCAAGATGGTAGCCCAGCTCCAAGTTATATAGTTCAAAGAGATTACGACACCTTAGATATAGAACTTGAAATAAATATAACAGACATACAGATTACAGGAACATCACCAGATGGATACGTTATTCAGACAAGTTTGCAATGGATGTTTGTTTATGAAAATAAAATGTATATACTTGTAAGTGGTATTAAGTTATATGAAATAGATACAAATTTCCCTTACAATACTACAGTAATAAATGACAACACAGCATTCTTTGGTCCAGGAGAGTTTAATAATCAATATTTAAGAACTTGGAGTAATGCAGGTGAATGTAATGGAAATTTATCTTTTATTCCATCAACAAACCCAACCACTACTACCACTACTACTGTTGACCCATCAGGACCTAGTACAATATGGATAAAGTTTGATCCTATAACACCAGCATAGATATAAATTATGAAAGTAACACAAAAAATAAAAGATAAATTAAGAGAGGTTCGCAGATCAAACCCAGGTCTTACTTCTGTGTGGTATGGTTATAAGTCATCTAATGGAGTTAGTACAGGAGAGTTAAGTGTTGTATGTGGTGTTGAAAAGAAAAAACCTCTTTCAGAATTATCTAATGATGAGATTATACCAACTGAAGTGAAAGTTGGAAGTCAGTCTATTAAAACAGATATTGTGGAAATAGGTAAACCAGAGATACTTACTTGTTATGATGCATGTGGTGAGAATGCAGGATCAGCATCAATACCTAACAGATCATATACAAGACCTGTTAAAGGTGGTATATCTATAAGTAGTAATAACACTAACACAAGTGTAGGTACATTTGGATTAGTTGTAAAAGATGTTGCTACAGGAGCAATATTAGGACTTAGTAATAATCATGTTACAATTGCAGATGCATTTTATACAGACTCTAGAGATTTATCTGGAGTGATACAAAATGATTATGATCCAACAAATAACATATACCAAGGAACCGAAGGAACTGTTGCTGGAGGTAGTTGGGCAGAATACTTCACCTCAGCAAATATAATTGGAAGAGGTGTAAGATATGTTCCTGTACACCCAAAGAGTTCAGGATTAGTAAATAATGTAGATGCTGCATTATTCTCATTAAACTCTAATGTTATAAGTCTTTCTGAAAGTTGGAAGCAAGTAGGACTAGATTCAGTTATAACAAGTAATCTACCTTTTGCTACAACTGCAGAAATAGATAATGCGCTTACAAGTAATCCAGAATTATATAGTTCAGGAAGAACAACAGGTCCTAAAGGTGGAGCTAGTTGCCCCATGAGAATTTTTACAACGACAGGAGAATTTTCTATCTTATTTAAAAAACAAGGAGTAGACACTCTTATTGAAATGGAAGATATTATAGGATATTTTAAACCTCCTTTAGAAGATCCTACATCACAAGACCCAAGTGATTTTTGTTGTAACCCAGTAAGGGGTGGAGATTCAGGATCTGCTTTAATTGCTAATATAGGAGGAACTATAAAAGTGATTGGGCTAGTTTTTGCTGGAGGTGGATCAGGATGTGATGGTGGACAAAATTCATATACAGTTGGATGGGCTTGTAGAATAGATGAAGTAGCTAACCAATTAGGAATTACTAGCCTTGATGCAGGTGATTTATTTACTGTTGTAAATGAAAGCTCAATAGAGTACGTAACTCAACCTGGAGGAAGTGATCAAATAAATAAAGAATGTGATGGAGCAACTTATTGGCAAGTTGGTCTAACAGATACATTAAATAACCCTTGTTAAAATATAAAATACCATGTCAAATAATTGCTCAAATTGCTATAACGGATGTACTGAGATAACCTCAGATAAATGCGTTAAATATACAGGGGTAGATGTCCCTGTTCTAGGAATACAAAATGGAGACTCTCTATCTTATGTAGAGCAAGCTCTAATAACTTTTTTAGGTTCAACACTTGATGGTACAGGAATATTTCCTGTAATACCACAAACAGATATATGTCCAAGTTTACAAGCAGAACTAGACGACTGTAATCCCCTTTCATTAAATAACTACTTAACAGGAATCATAAAGTTTTTATGTAGTTTAGAAGAACAAATTTCAGGAGAAGGCTCAGGAGGAGGAGAAACACCGTTACCAGCCTATGATCTAGATTGTATAGATATACCAGCAGGTTCAGATCCAAGTGATACACAGGTAGTTTTACAAACTGTAATATACAAGGTATGTACACTAGCTGATCAACTTAATAATTTTATAACTTTTGTTGAAAACACTTATGTTAGAATTTCAGATATAAATACGTATATTGAAAACTATATACAAAATGATCCAGGTCAACAACTTATTGCTAATAGAATGGTTCCTTATTCAATTGTTGCTGCCACTGGAGGTTCTGCATTTCTTAATAACTTTGATGCTTCTGGTGCTGGTATAGGTGATTGGGTAAGTATATATTTATGTAATGGTGAAAATGGAACTCCTGATTTAAGAGGTAGAGTACCAGTTGGAACTAGTGATGGAAGTATGCTTGGTGGACAAATGGACGTAGGTGTAGATCCTGCTCAACCTGATAACCCAACTTATACAATATCAACTCCAATAGGTGGCAATAGTGTAGTTTTGAGTGAAGGACAAATGCCTTCACATACACACGCTGTTACTATTGGACCATCAACACCTACAATAACTCCTACAGGATGGGCAGCAGGACCTTACGTTGGTCCCGCTATACCAGGTGGTGGAGGATTTGATGGTGGAGGTAATGCCTTTAGACAAAGACAGTTTAATGCAGACCCTCTTCCTCCACACACACATACTGTTACTCTTAATGCTACAGGTGGTGGACAATCACATAGTAACTATCAACCTGGACTTGGAGTATATTATATAATTTACATACCTTAAAACAAAATAAAATGGCATATCTACCTGTAAACCCTTGCTGCACTGATGTAGTTTTAAATAACCCTTGTGGATGCACAAGTACATGTAATCAATGTACTAACTCCTGTGGAACAAATGGTACTGTATCGAGCACAGTTGTGTACGATGGTCCAACTCTTCCAGGATCTGGTGTAGAAGCTTGTGACACAATCAATGTAGCATTATCAAAAATAGACTCTGTTCTTGTTGAGTTAAAGAGTCAAGTTGCAACTAACACTAGTGACATTGCTTCTATTAAAGAACAGATAATAAGCATTAACTCACAAATAACAAACATTAATAACAACTGTTGTTCATAATGATGACCGTACTACTAACCATATCTCAAATAGGACCTGATAACTCTGAATTTAACTTATACTCAGATGTAGATAATTTCACTACTCCTTTTGAAACAAATGTATCAGACACTGACTTGTTAAATGGATACACTAGTTCTCTAGTTCCAGATTACACAAACATTGTACGAGTGCAGGCTTTAGGCAAGTGCGTCAATTATTTGGATATAGTTTTAGAAAATATAACAACAACAACAACTTTAATACCTTAAACCATGTTAATACAAATAACCATAACCATTCCACCTGGAGGCGCTGCTGGACCTTTTGACTTATATTCAGATGCGGACGGATTTACAACTCCATTTGAAACACAAGTCCCAGCTGTAGATTTAGTAGCTGGATATACAGTTACACTTCCTATGGGAGCAACCATTATACGAGTTTGCTCTGTTGGTACATGTGAAAATTGTATTGACTTACCAACTAATTGTCCAACTACTACTACAACAACAACTGTTGCACCTACCACCACAACAACAACAACGGTAGTTACAACAACCACAAGTACAACAGTAGCTCCGACAACAACAACAACAACTACTGCACCAACAACTACTACAACTACCACTGCACCAACAACCACCACTACTACCACTGCACCTACAACAACAACAACAACCACTGCACCAACCACAACAACAACTACTACTGGAACTCCTGAGAAGTTAGGTTGGGAACTTACAACTACTACAGCTTCTGAAATATTCGCTGTAGGTATGCAGATACTTGTAAATGATGTTGTTCAAGTTCAGGAAAGTATTGATGGAGCTAACTATCCGTTAACAGGTGAGATTCTGGTTGGTACAGGAGCAACCGTAAAAGTAATAGTTACAAATCAAAAGACTGGAATACATGCTTTCCAAAACAGAGCACTGTTACAAGGTCTTGGATCACCAGCTGTAATATTAAGTGATACTCAATCTGCAACTAATTCACTTGTTTCTGATGTATCATTTATTAAAGGTGGACTTACGGAAGATCTTGAGGTTATTGGTAATGTTATAGTAAACACAACAACTACTAGTACAACTGCACCAACAACAACAACTACCACAACAGCAGCACCAACTACTACAACTACTACAAGTAGTTCTGTAGGTGCTTGTGATTTAGGTTCTATAGCAGCAACTGCACCATCACAAACAACAACCACTACTAGTACAGTGGGTGGGTTGACGCAAGGATTATTAAGTCCTTTTGGACAAACGACTTCTACTTCAGCATGTAGTCAAAGTACAACACTAGATGTTTGGGTATCCAACGTTAATGCAAGTAATGCACCAACTACTAGCTCTGTTATTTATCAAAATGCAACAGGAACTTCTGTTTTCCAAGGTAATGTTTCACAACCTTGGCATATCTTTGAAGTTTCAGGTAGTTCACAGTATTCATTTACAGTGGACGCAAGTGGTAATGTTGGAGGACCAATCAATATATGTACAATTTAATTTATTAATCTTAAAAACAATATAACATGGCTTTTACCGTAAATGTAAAAATAACAGGACTAGTTGGAGCTAATTCAGGACCTTGTGATATATATCAAAACTTTGATCTTTACAACACTCCTGTAGCTACTGGTGTATCGATGAGCTCCCTCACATCACCAGCTGGTGTTGATGTAGGAGTAAATCAAAACACAACAATTATAAGAGTTCAGAACACTGGAACGTGTACAAACTTTGAGAATGTTGCAATCTTATTTACATAATAGAATATGACAGCTTTGATAAAAATAGATACAATAGGTAAAGATCTTCATTTGTTTAATCTCTACTCGGACATAAATAACTTTACAGCTCCATTTGCAACAAATGTAACTAGAAATGAACTGTTAGGTAAAGATGAAGTAGATGGTTATCCAACTGATCAATTGCCTGATTTAGCAACAGTTGTTAGAGTTATGGCAATTGATGAAGGGATATTCCTAGATATTAATGTATAAAAAGTCTTGTTTTGTTGGTTTTACAAGGCTTCTCCTAGGGTTATTAGTAGCCCTAGGAGTTTTTTATTTATAACTAAATTGATTATAAATAATAACCTGGTTTAGTAAATTTATTTGTAATATCCAAAATAAATTTTATATCTTTACAATATTTTTTAACTAAAGCACAATTAAATGTCGTACAATGAGAAACTACTCAGACAGCTAGAGGGACTACTGGGCTGGAAGAAAAGTAAAAAGTTTTATGCTGAAAAGCTAAACATAACAGAAGATGAAGTAGATGAACTAATTAAGGAGATCAGAAGTAGAGAGAAAGATGAAGGAGAAGTATTCTTAAAAACATCAAACGATTCAACAGCCTTTGAATCACTAAAGAAGGTTAACAATGAGAAGGGAACTATAGAGAGTACAATCACTCTTGATTATGAACCCAAAGACCACCTAGAGCTAGCAAAGCTTCACAAAATAGACCTAGACAAATACATAATTACAAACTACTGGTCTAAAGTACTTCCAAGCGGAAAGTTTACTTCCTCAGTATTTTCAAAGAGGAAGACACCAAAAGATTACACAGCTGAGGATTTCAGCAAGTTCTTAGAGAACTATAAATCAAACTACATTCCAATCCCCTCACCAGAGAGAAATGGTAATAGAGATGTTACAGATGTTGAAATATCTCTATCTGATTATCATTTAGCAAAACGATATGTTGATGGTGATAACAATCCTGCGGTAAGAGTAAGAAGATTTTTTGAAGTGGCTCAAAATTTGATGCACAAAGTAAGATCTGTTTATGATGTAGACAAGGTGGTATTTCCAATATCTAATGACTTTTTTCATACAGATAACTATCAAAATTCAACAACAAACGGAACACCACAAGACACTATATTAGATTATTCTTCTGAGTATGAATTAGGTTTTGCAATACTTGTAGATACTATCAAGATGTTAAAAGCAAACTCTAATCATGTAGAAGTTATATTAGTGCAAGGTAATCATGATAGAACAAAGTCTTTTTATCTAGCACATGCATTAGATATATACTTTACTGATGAAAAGAATGTAAGCTTTATAAGAGATGAAGGATTAATAAAAGCAACTGTAGTTGGTGAAACGTTTATAGGTTACCACCATGGGAACTGTAAGATAGATCAACTACCACTATTATTTGCCACTCATCCAAAGTATGCATCTATGTTTGGAAATGCTAAATATAGAGAAGTTCATACAGGTGATAAGCATCACTACATGGCTAAAGAAATAAAAGGGGTTAGAATACAACAAATGCCTAGTTTATCTGGTACAGATAGATGGCATAAAGATAACAACTTTGTACATAGTGTACGAGCTGCTCTTGCTTTAGTCTATGATGATAAGCTTGGTAAAGTGGCTGAATTTGAAGAAAGAATATAATTATGGCAACATTAAGAAAATTGGTTTCAGATGTGCGATCTACGCATAAGATTTTATCAACTGATGCACTTATTACAGACAGAGCAATTGCTTCTGAAATAAGAAATAATGCCTTGACGTTAATTAAAAGAGAAACCAATGTAAGGAAGTTATGGGCTAGCGATACCCTGTTTACTACTATTCCTTGTTTAGAGATGGTAGAAGTTCCTATTTCAGAATGTTGTGAATATGCTGACCCTTGCACTGTAGCAAGAACTAAATTTAAACTACCTAGAATATCAGAAGGTAACTATCAATATGTAATTCAAGGTGTTTACTCCATAAATGCTATGGGAGGGAAAGGTACTAAACTAAAAGAAATAACAATAAACAGATATCTAAACATACTGAAGCTTAGAATAATTAAAAAGGACAGTTATTTTTGGATATCTAACGGTTACTTATATGTGAGTAACCCATTATTAAAATCAATAAGGTTGGCAGCATTATTTGAAGAAGATGTGCCTAATGAAATAATGTACCCAGATTGTGATTGTGGCACAAATTATTCTATAGAGGATCTATGTAAGAACCCACTAGATAAAGAATATGCACTTCCTGGATACTTAGAGCAACAAGTTCTTGCAATGACTTCTACAAAACTTTTATCTACATATTTCCAAATTAAGACAGATATGAGTAATGAAGGAATAGATGGACAAGCACCAAACGCCCAGCCTACAAACTAATAACAAATGGCTAGAGTCTCTGTTGATTGGAGAAGTGCAAGTAAAGATAACTACAATGATTTCTGTAAGAAACACCCTTTGGTGAATCTGTCTTTTGATGAGTGGAGAAATATATTGTATCAGTACAATGATGCATTTAAACACTACATATTAGAAACAGGAAAGAAAGAAAAGTTAGTAGGTAGCCTTGGACAATTTTCTATAAACAAAAAGAAAAGAAGAAGAGTAAAAGATGTAGATGGTAAAGAGTTTGTCAACTTACCTATTGACTGGCAGAAAACTAAAGAGAAAGGAAAGGTTATATATAACTTTAACTATCACACAGAAGGTTATTTTTTTGGGTGGATGTGGTTTAAAGATAGCGCTAGATTTAGAAACTCTGAATTATGGTACTTCAAGCCCTCAAGAATTACATCAAGATTATTATCACACTATATAAAAACTGACGATAAATACCAACACATGTATCATGAATGGAAAAAATAAATTATGTCATACTACTATAAATACAATTTTATTTCCCCAGAGCCCATATACGCTACTGTAAAAGAAGAACTAAAAAGTTACTTTGACACAGGTGCTGTAGATGATTTGCTCTTCCCTACCTATCTAGACAAATGTCTAAGAAAGCTAGGCAGAACTACTTATGTAATAAGTGAACAAGTGTTGTTTATTGAAGACTTTCAAGCAAGATTACCAGATAACTTTCATGCTGTTAGAGAAGCTTGGATGTGTGCTGAGATACCAGGAAACCCTTATCCTTCAGCTACATCATTCTACTCACAAGCAGCTAATGCAACAACAATACAAATATCTCCACTAACAATAGGAGGAACACCTTGTAACAATCCTGAGTGTCAACATCCAAGTTGTGATGGTACATGTATGCCTGAATTAGTTCAAGCAGTATATAAAACAAACAACGAGATAGCTAGATCATATAGACATAGTTATTTACTAAGACCAGGTAATATTTCTACAAGAAAACAATGTGATGTAAGTTACAGAAATGACTGGAACAACTTTGCACCACCTGTAAGAGAATTTACTCCTGGATCTGCAACCTATGATTCATTTGATATTAGAGATAATAAGTTTGTAACTAATTTTAGAAATGGCGTAGTTCACTTAATGTTTTATGCTACAGAATATGACACAACAGGAAATCAATTGGTTCCTGATAACTATCGTATAGCAGAGTATGTTGAATCGTTTCTTAAGTTCAAAGTTTTTGAAACATTAACTAATCAAACAAATGATGAAACTTTCAATCAACTTCAACAAAAGCTGGCTTATTATAAACAAGAATATAATGAGAAGTATATAGAAGCAGAGATTGAAATTAAAAAACAAACTCCTTGGGAGAAACAAAGGAGAATAAAAAAAGACTTGAACAGGTTCAACAAGTATGAACTTCCAACTCGTACAAATAGATACGGTACAAGAAGAAGACGCAATAATTAAGAATTATGGCTAAACAGCAATCAAAAAAAGATTCTGACAAAACAAAGAAGCAGGGTAACATTAGATTAAATCCAAGTGTTGCTAGGACAGGATTAAACCTAGACAGCTCTATTAATCAAGTTGGTCCTGGAAGGCTTACGTATGCTTTAAATGCTGCTGTAGAAAACTTTGACTCTAGTTCTGTAAACTATCAGAATGAGCCAGGTAATGAGTTGTGCTTAGATTTTCCTTCAGGATATAAACTCATTGGTTCTCATTTTATTCCTGAGAAACGTAAGAACATATTCTTTTTAGCCAACCCAAATACAGGAGATAGCGAGATTGGTTTTATGGACAATAATGATTGTCAATATCAAACACTTGTAAATGCTCCTTGTCTTAATTTTAATGTAAATCATCCAATCCCTAAAGTTGTACATAGAATAACAAACTGTACAACAGAACTCTACTGGACAGATGGAGTTAATCCTAGAAGATATTTAGACATAGAAAATATTCCTTATGTAATTAATTTAACAGCAGAGGGTAGCATTTGCAATTCTACAGAAACCGATCAGCTTGATTGTAATCAGCTTAAACTTCAACCTAACTTTGACATACCTCAATTAATGATCACTCAGATCAGAAATGTAGGTAATTTAACAGCAGGTACATATCAGTTTGCAATTCAATACTCAGACGCAAGTGGTAATGAACTTACATCATACTATTCTGTAACTAACCCTTTACCTATTGCTGATGAGTTTACAACAACAGTAAACTTTGATTACCCAGTGGGGAAATCTATTGTTGTAGGTGTATCTAATTTAGATTTATCAGGACAGTTTGAATATTACAACTTAGCCGTAATAAAAACTATAAATAACATAACTTCAGTTGAAATTGTTGGTACATATAGTATTGAAGATTCTACAAGAGAAGTAACTTATACAGGAGGAGATCAGTCACCTATACAGCTTTCCATATCAGATATATTTGAAAAGTTTCCATATTATGATATTGCACAAGATGTTACAGCTGTACAAGATGTTCTTGTTTGGGACAATCTTACATCTATTGATAGAATCAACTACCAGTCAATTGCAAATCAAATAACACTCGGTTGGGAGACTTACAGAATACCAGCAGATGAAAATTATGCAGATGAATTAAATGCTGTGAATCTTCGTGGATACATGCGTGATGAAGTGTATGCATTTGAAATTGTATTTTTATTAAAGAATGGTAAACAGACAGACGGTTTTCACATTCCAGGAAGAGAAAGGGGT
>Ga0213868_10002831_pt1 | contig 16454 bp, 9 predicted proteins | sample PICome_9_FD_160087 | JGI IMG/M metagenome (GOLD analysis project Ga0213868, IMG submission 160087) | Coastal seawater microbial communities near Pivers Island, North Carolina, United States - PICO127 | ecosystem: Environmental > Aquatic > Marine > Coastal | place: USA: North Carolina | collected...
GTACGAAACACCATCTGAATCGAATCAACGTAAAGAATACCGCGCGCGCAAAAGACGATCGATAAAGAGAGAGAAAGAGCGCGCGAATACTCCGAGAGAGAGAGAGAGAAAGAAAGAAAGAAAATCCCGATCGACTTAACGAGAGAGATCTGATGAAACCAATTCTACGAACACGCACCGACGACGAGTCTGTTCGGCGCTTTCTTCCTCTCCAAAATCGCCGTCACGTCTTTCACTTTTTTCTTTTCTGAGGGTACTTGCGTTTGTCCCTCGGGCGCTTTGTCGTTCTCGTTGACTTTCTTCGCCTCGAGCTCCTCGTCCGTTGCCATTTTATCTCTCTTCTGTGTGTCTCTCTCTCTCGTTGGTTGGTGTGAATTTTTGTGGCGACGAACGTGCTAAAAACGTAGTACGCGAGAGTCTTGTCCTTCCACGTGAAAGCAAGGGCGACGTTTCGGCACGGTTTTATTTACGCGCGCATTAATTTTTTTTTCGGTTGTATTTTTTCGGTTGTATGTGTTCAGTATTACAAGAGAGTTTCCTCCTCCTCCTCGCTAAGCGTTGTTCCGTATGTGTTCGTGTTGTTGCTAATGATGATGTTTTGGTTCTCTTCCTCTTCTTCTTCTTTTTCTTCCACGTGTTTCTCCAAAGGAGAAGAATAGAAGTGCGACTCCATCGTGCGTACGATAGAATCACGCTTCGCGCGAATAGCTACGGCGACCATGGCCATGCCGACGCACACGTAGAGCGTGGCGAAACCGGCGCCGTCGGTAGACGAAGACGCTTCCTCTCTCGGAAGGTTCCATCCCAAACGAGGGAAGCTTTGAGACGAACCGAGTTCAGCTTCCGAGGCGTCTCTGGCGGTTTCGCTGGCACGCGCGGTGGCTTTGGCGCCGGACTTGGCCGCAGTTTTGGCACTCGATTTGGCGCCCGCCTTGGCCCTCGCCTTTGCCGCCGCCTTCGCGCTCGCTTTCGCGCCTCTGGCGGCGTTCGAAAATCTGCACATGTCCATCGCGTTGTCTAAAAATTTACTCAAACCGCACTCGTACGCCGCTTCAATCTTTTCCGCGCCGTCAAAGATACCGTCGATGTTTAAGACTTTCATCTGAGACGATGGGCGATTGGCAAACCAAGAGACGACGTCTTGGTTCAACGATTTCGCACCTCGGAACATTTGTTTCATGTTCGTCACGCCAGCGACGTTCCAACCCGAAATATCCGAGTTGAAACTCTTGGCATCGTAAAACATAAACGACATGTCAGTGACAGATTTCGTGTTCCAACTCGATAAATCGGCGTTGAACTCTTCATAGTGCTGGAACGCGTGCGTCATGGTTGAAACTTTCGAAACGTCCCAATCTGGCATCATACCAAATCGCGTGACCGCGCCGTATTCGACGCATAAACCAGCGGCGGACTCGATGATGCACTTGGATACGGCCCGATAAAAGGAATTGTCGTCGAGCTGCTTGTGTCCGTGCGAATTATGCTCGGCCTGCATTTCTTCTGGCGTTTCCGATTGTAATCTGTCTAACTTCTTCTTTAATCTCTCGAGCTCTTCGTCCACATCTTCGTCGCCGATTTGATCCATCACGTGAAGATGGTGTCTTTTCGCCGTCAACGAATCACTTCGCGATAACGAAGATCTGCTCGAGGAGGAAGAGGAGGAGGGACTTCCCGAAATTTTGCCATGTTTTTTCGAAACGGTACCATCCGCTTTGAGTTTAAAAGGGTTGGTCATGGAGGCGGAGACGACTTGTTCTGATTCTTCGTTTTCTTCTTCTTGTTCTTTCTTGTGATGCGACGAGTATTTCTTCGAAGACGACGTCGTCGTCTCTTCTACTTCTTCGTCATCACCCGTGGCCGCAGTGGCTTCGGATGCTGCATCTTCCTCTTTCGAAGAACTCATGAATCTCTCAAACTCTTGATCGAAGGCTTCTTTATCTTCGACGAGATCTTCGATTTGATCTTTACTAACTTCGACGGTTTCATCGTCGTCGCCGCCGTCGTCGTCATCGCTATCATCGTTCACCTCTGAATCAGAATCATCATCATCATCTTCTTCGTCGTCTTCGTCTTCTTCTTCTTCTTCTTTGACCGTTTTACCCGTAAATTCGTCTAAAGTCTTCTCGGACGTAACGAACGGGGACTCTTTGTTCAATGATACAGACTCCGTATCAATCGCGAGAGCATCCTTCACTGCGTCTCGATCTTCTGGACCCAACTCGCTCATGCTATCCGCCGTTCCTTGTGGACAATCGCCATCGCTGCAATCTATGATGTTCGGATCCGTGGAAGAAGAGGAAACGTACGAAGTTGACGATGTTGTCGTCCAAGAAGAAGAGGAAGGAGTGAGTTCATCCGCTTCACTGTGCGGGTAGGATACGTCCGAAGGCACCGAAGTCTCGTCATCCTCATCTTCGCCGTCGACAGAGTCGGCGATTGCATCGGTGTCGACTTCGTTGGTGTTAAGAATGGAAGACGATGAAGTGTGCGTCGTATCCTCGGACGCCACCGTGGTCACTTCTTCTTCAATTTTGTCCGCGTCTTCGTCGTCTTCGTCCGACCCCATCGCCGCCACGCGCTTGAAAGATTTCTTCTTGGATTTGCCGCCGCTGCCACGCAAAGTCGTCATCTTCGTTACCGTCGTCTTTTCGCCCAACGCAGTCTTCTTCTTCTCGTCCTCGCACGTGCTCGGCGGTCCGTTCAACGGATGCTCGCACGTGAACCGTCCCAAGAAGTTCGCCGCGCCTAAAAACATATCCTTCGTATCCGCGGTCACGGACAAGCCCCAATCTTTCACGTCCGATTCAAACTCCACCGCGTTTTGAAACATCCCGTACGTCGTCTTACACTTAAATGGCCTCCACGCGCTCAAATCTTCCGCGAACGACACCGCGTCTTTCAACATAAAACTCATATCTTTCACCTTCCCGACGTTCCACTTCGCCAATCCTTTCCCGTTAAAGTTCGACGCTTCGCTAAACATCGATCCCATATCTTCCACGCTCGACGTGTCCCAACTCCCCAAGCCTTTCTTCGTATCGGGACTAAAATCTCTCGCCCCGCTAAACATCTCTCTCATGCTCGTCACCGACGACGTGTCCCATCTCGACACGTCCCCGTTGAACGATTCTTGCTTGTGGAACCCGTAGTCCATGTCCGTGACTTCGCTCACGTTCCAATCTTTCATCTCCCCGTATTTGCTCTCTTCTCCGTATTTCGGGCACGAGCCGTTTGAATCTTCCTCGAGGCACTCCGCGATCGCGCCGAGGAAGTTGTCCGGAGTTATCGGAAGAAGAACTTTTCGTTTAGAAGACGAGATCGACGACGATGCCGCCTCGTGGAAAGGACGAGGGTGTTGGTGGTTTTGGGACGCATTCGCGACCGAGGTCAGAGCAGCGGTGAATAAAAGGGCGCGTCGCGCGCACAAAGAGGTGGTAAAAGACGAAGAAGCTCGTCCTCCAGCGTGACCACTTCGTCGCGGTTTGGCCCTCATTCTTCTTTTCGTCGAAAGTCTCGTCTGAGAATACGTAAGTAAGCGCGCGAGAGCGAAAGAATAAGTTTGAAGATGATGTGCGAAGAGCGGCCGCGGCTCCCAAGAAGGAAGCGGCGAGAAAAAATTAGGTTTAGGGTTTGTTTTAGGGTTTTGCAATTTTTTTGTTCTCTTCTTTCTGCAGAAGTTTAAAAGACTGTGGTAGTTCAATCGCTCTCTTTGTCGACGAGAATTCCAATGCCCCCTCATCATCATCAGAAGAAGAAGAAGAAGAAGAAGAAGAAGAAGAGGCACGCGTTCTTTGTCGCGATGATACTCTTTTTATAATAATAATAAAGAGTATTATATCATTTGGAAGAAGTCGTCGTTGTCAACTGCGGCCAAGTTTCGCCGGCGTCGACTTTGGCCAACGAGACGCACACTTCGTTCTTCTTACTCCCGCCGGCGATAGTCCACGTGCACTCGTCTGGACGGATTTTGTTGTATAAGTTGTCGATTTGGAGGATAGTTTTACCGCTATTACTACCTTCGCTCTTATCTATGACGACGCAGGAATTGGCTCGGAAGCCGACCGAGACGGTCTTCGCGCTCGTGTTTTCCGGGACGTAGACGGAAATTTCAACCTCTCCGTCTTCGGTTTGTTCCCATCGGTAGCCGTCGCCGTCGCCGGAAGGTAACGAACCGTCGTCGTTTCCACCACCACCACCCATGTTTATCCTTTGTAAACCAGGTCCACCCCCGGCGCCTTTCTCCGCCATCGCCTTCTCCAACTCTTTCATCGATATCGCGTACTCCGCGTTCTCCATCGGCGCTAACTTCAACCACGAAGCGCTACTATCCATCTCTTTCAAAGTAAAATCCACCGACCGCATCGGTTGTGGCTCCGTTTGTACCGCCCCAACAAAAACGTCTCCGTGAAACGTCGTCCCGGGAAACCCGCACGACGCCGCCAGTGAAGACGCTCGCGCGTTCTTCGCCTTCCCTTTCAACAGACCAACCTCGTCTAAATATATGTACACGCCTTTCCTGCCGTTCTTTTCCGACGGCCTGACCAACGCGAACGTCTCCGTGCTTCCCATCGCGCACTCTTTCGCTAAACTTACGCCTAAATTTTGTGATTTTGACGCGAATTCCTCCCCGAGTTGCTTCGTCGCGGCTTGGCGCGCTAAGTTCACGTCGATATCGCCTCCGCCCATAAAGTGTGGTTTCAGAAGCTCCGGAAGGACGTCTCCAAGTTTTTGCGTCGCAACCTCTAAAACCACCTCCTCGAACGGATTCAAGTCCTCGCTTGGGATTTTCACGCACACGAGTTTCTTCGTCGTCTTTTCTTCTTTTAAGTCTTCTTCTTTGTCTTCTTCTTTATTCGTCGTCGTCGTCTCGACGTTCATCCGCCGTCGGTCTTCGGCCGTTTCGATTTCCACCCCGTGGCTTCGTAACCACGCCTCGCGTTCCGCCATTGTTTGTTCTTCTCCGTCGTCGTCGTTTTCTTCCTCCTTTTCGCCTGAAGTCATTTTCTTCTGCACTCTTTTACACTTTTCTGATGGTTTCTGATGCTTTCCGCGCTCTGTGTATTCCTTGCGCAAGAAAGAGGAAGTAGTTTTGTGAGGAGATGTGTTTTGGACGATTTGCTTTCGTTTCCCCATTAAGAGTCGACTGTTGAGAGCGCAGCAATAACAACACACAATAACTAACTGCGCTTTTAACATCATGTCTTCTCTCTTATTCTCCTCGAAAGTCGCTTTTTCACGCGCGGGGGGTTCGTTTTGCAAAGCCTCCTCTTCTTCTTCGTCTTCTTCTTCTCCGTCGTCATCAAGAACAACAACGACAACAAAATCGGTTCGATTCGATTTTCGATCTCCTCGACGCCGTCGAACGACGAATGAGACGACCACAACAACGTATGCGACGACGAGTCAAAACGACGACGGAAACACAAAAAACAACAGCGACGAAAATATGTCCGCGCGAGAGTTGAAAAGAAAGTTAGAGGAGCTGGTGCGTTGTTTCTGAGTTATACGTATTCTCTCGGGGGTCTGTTTCTCTCTGAAAGAGTCTGAAAGAGAAAGAAAGAAAGAGAGGAAAATCGAGAACGAACGAACGTCGATGATTAAACGATGCATTCAAAAACACCATCTTTCGGATCTGAATTTGCGTTGATGCGAAACGAACACCAACGAATGAGACGTTTGTTCTTTCTTTTCTTTTCTTTTCTTTTCTTTTCTTTCTCTCTCTCTCTCTTTCTTTCTTTACTCGCGTGCGGATAAAGCTCGATTTCTTTCGTAAGCGCGTTTGGTTTTCTCTCCTCTTTGCGTCGATGGGTTCGCTGTTGCCGCTCGCGCAAAACGCTGACGCCTTGGATGATTTCTCTCTTCTTTGTCTTCTTCTTTGTCTTCTTTTTTCTGCGCGTTGTAATGAAATAGGGCGTCGATACGAGCGATTGCTTCGAGAAGGGCGACTTGTTGCGGAAGTTTGAAGACGCGAAAGCGAACGGAGGTGGAGCGCGGGAGAAGAAAGCGGCGTCGTCGAGGAGGAGCGATTCGGCGCGAGCAGAGTCGAGCTCTTCGTCTTCTTCGTCGACAAAGCAGAAACAAGGAAAAGAACAACCGAAAAACGACTTCTTTGAAAATTTCGTGAAAGGCGTTAAAGAGAAAGTATCCGTGGACGCCCTCGTGTCATCGTTTCGAGAAACTGCGAATCGATTGGAAGTTCGGTACGGCGTCGGGGCGAAAACGAACGAAGTCGTCGCCGGCGTGCGCAAATCCGTGGTTGATTTCGATAAAAATGTAGGCGCGACCAAGTTCGTGAAAAATTCGTGGCCGCCAATACGAGACGCGTATCAGAAAGGAAGGAACACGCCGGCCGGGAAGGTGGCGAACTTTGTGTTTTGGATTTGGTTGTTTTCGAGCGGGATATTTTGGACGTTGTTATATTCCGTGGCGTTGTTAGCGTTCGTGACGAATTTGTTGTTTCCGCAGTTCATTTCGGAACGAGTGGAAAAGATGCAAGCGCAGGCGAGGCAGAGGATGGAGGAAATGCAACGAAACCAGTACGGTGGTATGGGCGGTCCAGGCGGCATGGGAGGCATGGGAGGTATGGGCGGGCAGCAGCCACCGAGAAGCAACTCGAGCGGGGGGAGGAAAACGTACGGCGACGCCTCTAACCAAACAATAGACGTAGATATTGATTGAAACATATAATGCTACTTTGCAACGCGCTGCGCTAAAAAACTAAAATGACTAGTATTACTTTCTTCGTCACTCACTGCTATTCTTCGTTCCTTTGTTATAGAATGCGAGCACGGTGGACGAGGATTTCGTGACCGCGAATCTTTCCTTTTCCTTGAAACCGACGCCGCAGATCTCTTTCCTCAAATACGCTCCGGCGACGGCCGCTTTGCTTCCAATCATCTCCGCGAAATCCGCCGCCAACATTCTGTTTGAACGCACGTCCGAAAAGAATAACGTTCCCGCCGGTTTTGAGGCAGCAATCTTCCCAAACTTTTTCTGCATTCGCTCTCTCGAGGACGAATCGTTTTCGTCGATGTGTATTTGCGCGATGGCACCTTCTTGCACCGTTGCACCGTTTATTCCAAGCGAACCGGGTGAGAATCGGGTGACCCCCCCCGGCAGTACATAGGCCCGCCCGCCTAAGGAAACCACTTCACCTCTTGCGAACGCGTACGAATCTTCGCCAACTCTATTCTCGGGAAAGCCTCCAATCCCGACGGAGACTTTTTTATCCTCATCGTCCGGCGTCGCGCCGGACTTAGCGAGGACAGATAAGATCCTCATTCTCGCCGGTTCATTATCTAATTCTATGATTTCAGTGCCATCACGACTAGCTTTTGTAACTTTCATCGCTTTTCCGATAGGTTTGCCTTCGCTAAATGAGGAAGATTTGACTTCAAAGCCTCCATCGCCGTAGAGCAGCACTCCGACGCATCCAGAGTAAGAAGACGATGAGTACACGTCGTCGTCGCAAAACAGCGCGGAATGCTTTTCACTCTCGTTTTCTAACGCGCCACCAAAACAGACCAGATTATTCGGCACGGCGTGTTGTAATCGAGTCAAGAAAGAATCCAAAGTTGGTCGGAACGTCGGGCGCAGCGCAGCAACGTTTCTTTTCGATTTCTTTCTGTCGTCATCGTCTTCATCACCATCGTCGTCCTCAACATCATCACTCTCGTCTTCATCTTCCTCTTCCTCGGTATCATCATCAAAAACATCGGGTTCCGCGACGACCCCAGCATATGAAAACGACGGCGCACAAAACGTCAAGCACACCGTCGAATCACCTCTCGCGTCGCCTTCTATGACCTCCTTCCAACGCACGCTGGGCAAATCGTCCCCGCTCGAGCGAAACGTTTCGCACGACGCGCCCGCGGACGGAAAGCTCGCCAGCGTCAGCGACACGCCGTTCTGCGTTTGCGCGTGACCGGATATGATAGATTCTACAACGCCTCCGATTAATTTCACGTCCTCGCTCCCTTTTATCTTCTTTCTCAACAACTCTCTGCACAGCTTTGGCAGCGACGACGACGACGACGAGGAAACGCCGCCGGATTTCGCCATCTTCTTCTTCTTCTTCTTCTTCTTCTCGTCCTCGTCCTCCTCTTTTCCCGTCGTCGTCGTCAAATTTCGCATCGCTTCCGGCGTCGCGAACAACATCGCAAACGTCGGCACTTTGCCGTTCAACTTCTTCGTCGCTCTTTCGACCACTTCCTCCATCGCCTCTCGCACCATCTTCGCGTCCTCCTTCTCACCACCACCATTCTCACCGCTGTTCAAAAACGTCGTCGTCATCGCCGTCGCGAATTGAATCCCACCTTCGTTTTTGTCGTTGTTGTTGTTCTCGAGACCTTGAAAACGTTCCTTCTTCTTTCTCGTCTTCGTCGTCTTCAAATCATCGTCGAAGGAATCATCATCATCTTTTAACGAACTCGACGTCGAGAAGAATGCTAAAAATCTCTTCGCGTTGTTGTTCTTAAAAAACACCCCATCTGCTCCCGCTGCTCTCCCGCGAGAAGAAGAGTGAGAAAGAACGACGGACGACCGCGCGAAGAATCGGAACACCGCTTTTCGCGAGGAGGAGGAAGAGGAGGAGGAGGAAAAGGGCATCTCTTTTCCTGCGCTTTTGTGTTCTCTGTTTTTATATCTCTTTTCTCTCTGCCTGTCTGCGGAGGAAAATAAAAGTTTTTTTGGCTTTCTCGCAAGAAAGAAGAGAGAGACGAAAAAAGTGAAAAAAAGTTTGTCTTGTGTGTGTTTTCTCTCTTCGCGCAAACTTTTTTTCGTCTCTGATGAAAAACGAGCGAACAGAAAAAGCAAACGAGAAAAAAGCTTTTGAAGATCGTTCAAACACCAACGTGTCACAGAAAAAACCTATCATCTCCCTTCTCGTGCTGTTCCTAAAAACGCACAGGAAGAGGCGCTCGGGTCTGATATCGCGAGCGAGACTCTTTTGGACTCTCCCGAGCGGCGAGGAGGTGCGTCGAGTTGAACGGAAGGAAAGGAGAGATTTTGGAGAGCGAGAGAGCGCATCGGAGGAAATTTGAATAAAAATTTACGTGTACTCTCTCTGTCGAAAGAGAAACACGTGATGGAGGCGGAGAAGGCGACGCGGACGGACGACGGGGAGACTGAGATGATGGTGGGAGGAGAGGCGCCGGTGACAAAAGATGATGATGGTTTTGGTGGTGGTAACGGTGGTGTTCCTTCCGCAACAACGAAGACAAATGGTAAAGTCGAGGAGAAGAAGAATTCCATCCATCAAATCGCGCCGGAAGAAGCGCCATTTGCGGGTGGAGGAGGAGACGCGGCGGCAGCAGCGGCACGAGTTGCGGCAGCAATGGCACCGGTTACGACGACGACGACGACGACAGCGCGCGAACAACAGCAATCGCAATCGCAATCGCAATGCCTTCCCATTCGAATTCTGGAAGATTTCGACGTGAGAGAAAAAGCAGACGAGAAGAATTTAGTCGCCTTGACTTCGGCGATGAAACCGTCGGATTTGGTGGTATTCGGGAAAGCGCGAAAAGTGGAAGGCGGCGAAAACGAGTTACCGTCGACGCTTTTGATGAAAAAGCTACAACCGCAGCTGAGGCCACCGCACCCGTTGAAATTGGTGGACGTTCTCGATTGGTGCGTATCGTACGACGAAGTGGAAGGCGGCGGGACGTATTCTATTTGGTTGGTCACGCCGAGAGCGTGGTATAAACTCGGCCAACCGGGCGCGAAGTACGCCGCGACGTTCGCACAGACGAGACGGAGGGCAATGTTTGCCAGCGTGTTTAAGAAGTGCATCGAAGAAGATTGGGAGTGTTCGTTTACGAAGGTGTTGGAGGCGATGAAGAACGCGCCGAGAGTAGATTTTGACGTGAAGGTAAAGAAGGAGACTTTGAAAGAGAAGAAAGACAACGACGGCACGGACGGAGAATCCGAGGAAGAGGAAGATGAGGACGACGAAGACGACGAAGAGGACGACGACGACGACGACGACGACGACGACGACGAGTTTTCGTACTCGGAGAAAGAAATCAAGAAGGATGGTTTCTTTGTGTGCTCGCAAGTCGAACATCTTGTCAAGTCAGGCGTTCTGCTTCCTCCTGGAACGGAAGCTTCGAGACATGGTAAGCCGTATACCGGGAAACTTCCGAGATGTTTGATTTCCTTCAGTCGATGGACGATGATTGCAAACAGGTTAGCGAGACAGAAGAAAGATCGGATGGAGATGGAAATGGAACGAAAAGAGCGAGCTATTCAACGTGCGAAGGAACGCGCAGAGAGGAAAGAGTTGAGACTGGCGCAAAAAGAAGCGGCAAAGGAAGCGAGAGCAGAAGCGAGAGCGCTCGCTTTAAAGAAAAGTAAAGAACCAGTCGTCATTCCACCTCGCATAGCTGATCCAACGAAGTGTTCGAGAGCGATCGACGAATTTCCGTGGGCCTCTCCAGCGATTGTCGGTGAAGTATTGAGTCTGTGGGACGTCGCGAGCGTGTACGAGACGATTTTCTACGTCCCGACGACAACTCTTAGAAAGTTTGCGCACGCATTCCTATCGAATACTGAGGATTGCACTCCGAGTGATGATTTGCTCGTTCAAGACGTTATCGTCGGTGCCATTCGAGCCATCGAGGCGCGCGCTGATGCGGTGGATTCTTCGGAGACGACGAGAAGAAACTCGAAGTTGGGCTTCACGGAAGCGCGATCGATTCAAGACCCGACGATTGGCCTCCAAGACCTCGCGGCTTTAAATTGGCGACAGCTGGCAATCGATATGATCACTGAGTTTCTCCCGTCGACACCGTGCAATCCTAGAGTTCGAACTGGGGCACAATTAGCGGTTCAAAAACTGCAAGAGTTGATGATGTACGATGCGGACAACGTCTATGCGTCCGATTTAGATGCCGGTTTGCGCGTTTCCTTAGCTTCAGCTTTAGTCATCATCGCCGCAGATTCCGAAGGTTTCCACGAGTACGAGATGCAAAAAATCGAAGAAGTGCGTGATAAGAAGCGATATACACTCGGTTCCAAAGCGTTCGACGTTGGGATTCCGATCGTCATTCCAGAGGCGTCCTTGAAAATCCCCATCTTTGGCGGCGCGAAACAAGAAGACGTAAAAGAGGAAGAGAAAGAAGAAGTGAAGGAAGATGAGAAGACAAAACCTGACGACGCAGCACAATTGCAAGCGGCGGCGCCCGATTCGGCCGGAAAACCAGATAAGCGACGGAGTAACAGATGTGGACACTGCCACACGTGTATGAACCGCCAGTTACGACAAGCATGTTTGACGCGTCGAAAAGAGGACGAAGCTATGGGTATTTTCCCCGCATCTTCCCGCGATCAAACGGCTGAGGTCAAGGCACCAGTTGTTTTAGAGGATCCGAACATGCGAAGACCGAAGGATGACGACGAGAAGCGCATGCTCTGGACGCGACAAGCGATGCGATGGTATCGTGATAACGACGATCGACAAATTTGGCGCCACGGAAGACCCGTTGCGGTTGATGCGCGCGGACGTCGTTACTTCCAACTCGGCGGGAGGAACGGAAGTGGTATGCTTTTTGTTGAGTCGCCGTTACCGTCGTGGCACGTTAAGACGCCGAAATCGAAGGAGGAGAAAAAATCCTCCCCGGAAAAAGTAAAGAAGGAAGAAATCGACCAAGAGGATGGCGATGGCGAAAACGACGAGGACAACGAAGACAACGATTCCGAAGGTGAGGAAGAAAAAGAAGTTGAACCTGCTGGTCCACCAGTGGACGATGGTGAATATACGGATAATTATCTCACCGATTTACCTGTCGCGAATACCGATCAAGTCACCATGGACATCCCGGGTGTTTACGAGTCCGCTTCGAATTGGGGCGTCGTTTACCCGAACGAGGAGCTTATAGAGCTCGCGAAATGGTGCGATCCGAACTATCCACACGAGAAATATATATGTCGATGGGCGAACTTGGTTTCTAGATCTGCCCTCGGTGAGACCTACGACGACGTGACGAGCGAAAAGCTCGACGAAGAGGAGACGCGAAGCAAGTTCAAAGATTTTCTCAAGTCCATCGATGGAGAATACGACGGGTATGCGAAGATTGACGAAAAATGCGGTAGTTCTAAAGAAGCCGTCTTTGGAGACGCACACGCCAAAGCTTTGAAACTCGTTTCTGTGGCGCAATATTTGTTACACTCGACGCCGTTTTGGGTGCAAGATTATCGCTGGACGGAGAAGTTTCTGGAGTGCGACCAGGAACTGACGAACATCATAGAGCACGCGCCAGAAGCCGTCGTGTTGCAACGATTGATGAAGGCTTTCTTACTTTTAGAGGCATGCTGCCGCACATCTCAAGTTATGGATCCGCAATGGCAGAACTCTCGCCAATCTTGGATTGCAAAGGTCAAAAAGTTCATCAAGAAATCACCGGAAGGCACCGGCGACGGAAGCGCCAAAGACGAAGATTTCTGTGGCGATGACGAAGCAATGATGGACGACAATGCCGTCGAAGTTCCTTTGAATGTCACTTCTGCCGCGTCTTTACTTCACAAACTTGTCGTGTTGCAATTGACCGATCCTGCGAGACTTTCTGCACACACTTTTGCGTTTTCCGATCCAGAAGGTTTGGGCAAACACGCGTCGCAAATCAAAACCGGCGACGTCGTCATGCTCTGCATGAACGGATACAGAGATACTAAGAAAGCGCATCTTTCGGACGAGCTTATCCCCCCGCATTTTGTCGATACCACGTTACTTCGCGACTATGAACGGTGTATTGTCAGAGCTACGGCATTTAGAGGCGCGGAAGAGCACGACGATGGCCATGTCGATGAACCATGGGCGTGGTTCCTCCTCGAACTCATCGATGAACCGACGAGAGCAGAGGCGAGAAAAGCTGAACAAGCGAGAAGTTCAAAAGTCGCAAAGAAAAAGAAAAAGAAGCATTTGAGAGAACCCGCGAATTCAGACGAAGAGTTCGAGCGAGAGTTGCAAGAAACGTCGTCGGACGAGGAAGAGATGGTCGACGAGAAGAGACGCTTGTTGGCGTGTCCGCTCATACCGAGCGGGCAAGTAGGGGATTACATCGTCACTCTCGAGCAATACGAAAGAGGTCAAAATTTTGATTGGAAAGCTGGTGATAGAGTGATGATGCACTTTCCAGACGGCGAAGCTTTTGAAGATATTGAACGCGGCATTGTGGAGGACGAGAACGAAACCGATCCGGCGAAGAAAATCAAATACCTAGGCAAAGTCACAAAGGTGAAAAAAGGAGAGCCTTTTGACGGGGTTACGGTTGTTTGGGATTCGGAGAAAATTGATGCAGAAAGCAGCGGGGAAGCCGCTACGACGACTTCGGTATCTGCGTGGGAACTTGAACGCGCACCAAAGGAGATCTTGAAGAAGAAGCCGCAAGCTGATCGTGATTTGATAGCGCACATGCGCGAACCGATATCGGCTTACAAGCCGTCGCAAACGGGCAGTAAACAGTTTGCGCGCCGTGAGAATTCGGGAGCTAAGCAACCGGTGTACATCATGCACCGATTCGACATCTCGGAGGACGTAAGAAGAAAGAATTGTGACATTTATGGACCATCGAGTGGGAAAATCGCGAGTCCCTACTTGACGCGAGCGGGCAACTTGGCCTCTGACCCGATGCCGTATCGCGAGACGAACGAGATCATCGCCATGAAAAAGCAAGCGAAAGATCTCGCCATCGCGCTTGGATGGAACGCAAAAGGCATTCGAGAGCAGAAGTTTATCGATCAGTTCAACGAGTTGAAAATGAAAGTACCGATTCAATACGGCACCGGTACCCCTCCGACGTTCTGCCGCGAGCCGCTCGATTTGTACGCCTTGCTCGTCGAAGCTTTATATCGAGGTGGGTACAATACCATCACGCGAGAAAAGCTTTGGAAATCGGTCGCGCGAGGTTTGCGCGTCGATCTCAGCGGACAAACGTCCGCCTCCTTTGCATTGCGCGTGAAGTACGAACAGTATTTGCGCGATTTGGAGTATTTGGTCCGAGAAACGGGCGTCCCAGAGCCTCTCGCTGAAGGTGTCGAGCCGGTTGCGAGGTTCGAAGAGTACTTGGAAGCTGAAAAACGAAAGCCGGATCCAGAAGTCAAAAAGTTCACGCAGGTTGTGCGTGACAAGGAAAACCAACAGTTTCGCGAACTCGACATTCACAAGGGTATCATCACGCGTGCGCAAGCGGATAAGGAGACGGCGGCGATTCGACCGAAATACGCCAAACGGTACCCGGATTTGTTCAACGAGGCGTTGTTATTGGCAAATCGCGATCAGTGCTTGAAGGACGAACCTGAAGTTCCTGTGGAGGTGCGGATGGTTCGACTAGAGTCTATCTTAGATAAGACGTACGAGTTCATCGATGCAGCGCGGAGCGAAGATCCAGAGGACTTTAAACACCACGAGGCAACGTTGAGATCGGAGAGACCGAAACAAGGCGACGTGAAAATGAAAGACGCTCCCCTAGTAAAAAAGAGTGCCACGCCATCAAAGAAACGTAAAGCTCCCGAAAGGGACGACGACGATGACGAAGAGGAAGAAGAAGAAGAAGAAGAAGAAGAAGAAGAAGAAGAGGAAGAGGAAGAAGAAGAAGAGGAAGAAGAGGAAGAAGAGGACGATAGCGATTTTGAAGCGTAGAAATATAGCAAAGAGAATTTTTAATTTCCAACTCCCAAAAATAATAAAGTTGAAAGAAGCTACTCTCCGCGAGCGAACGCAAAGGCGAGAGCGTTGCCATTTTAATCAAACTTATTACCGTTATACCAGGAAGTATCCATCGACTGATAGTGCAAATACTGCTTCTCGCTACTCCCAAGTTTTACGTCCCCATCCATCAAAAACGCGTTATACGGTAACACGAATGTGCCCTCGTCATCTTTATAGCCGTCGATGCCTTCTCTCACGTACGCGGTTTCCGAATCGCAAAAATACTCTACTCTCGAATACATCCGTCCTTCTTCCTCGCCTAAATACTCGCTCAAAATCGCAAACCCGCCGTCTTCTTCATCGATTTCGCTGTAGTATACCCGCATAGGCTTCCTCTCTTTGCTCACGTGCGCTCTTCCAGGTCCTTCGAAACATCCTCCTCGGAGTTCGACGAAATACCTCGAACACGTGACCACTTCCTCCTCGTCTCGATCGCGTAAAAATAAGGAAACGTATTTCCTCTCCTCTTTGTCCGTGCACTCTCGAAACATGCCCGTAATTTCCGGCGTGTACTCGTACCGGAGATTCAAAAGTTGTTCCGCGGTAAAGTTGGTCACGTCGCGCGGTTTCCCGTACGCGCCGTACGCGTCGACCATAAAAGGTGACGACGTAAACGACAACAACAACGCACTCGCCATCGCGACGACGACGAAAAAGAAGACATTGAAGATCATAATAACACTAGCAGTAGTAGTAGTAGGAAGCGGTCAATGAGAGAAAAAAAAAGAAGCGTTTTCAATTTTATTAAGAAATTCGTCATATTTTTTGACGCATGTTTCGAGACTTTTACGCGTCCAAGAGACTCACGCAAGTCTCGAACAACAACACCATCTCCGTGCCATCGCTGACGCACCGAACGCACGCGACGCGAAGAGAGAATCATCCACCGTTTGAATCTCCACGGTTTAATCAACGAGAAAAGGCGAACGAGGGGTCGCATTTGCACTCTCCGCGCGCGAATACGACGCCTCCTCTCTTTTTGCAGCAACAGACGACGGCGACGCAAAACAACAACAACAACCAGACGTCGTCGCCGTCGAATGTACCGGTGGTTGTGCAAAACGTGGAGAAAGCGAAGAGCGCGTCGAGGTACGGGAACGAGGTTTTGTTCAGCGTGAGTCAGCCGCAGTATTACTGTCACCAATCGACGCCGAAAGAATCGCCGCCGTGTTTTCACTCGAGAGAAACCGTCGAGCTGAGACGGAAGAACGAGGAGCAACGGGAAAGAGCAGCGAATACGTTTTTGTTGCAACAACAACATCAACAACAACGAAAAAAGAACGAAGAATATCTTCAAGCGCTCGCGATGAGACCAATGTCACCTCCGGAATTTACGAATGGAACCGGGACGGTGTTGACGGCGGAGAAGAGAGTGGCGGTTGCCGGGACGCAGACCGATGAGAATAACGAGGAAAACGAAACGAACGCGAGGAAGGCGAGGCAAAGCCGAAGACTCGCTGGATTGCCTCCGCCGGTGACTTCTACGGGGAAGAGAGAGGACGAGGAGACCATCGACGAGTTGGATATTTCGAAACGAATCACGAGCGCGGTGGAGAAAACGTTGGAAAGCGTCGCTAAGGAGACGAGGAGAGGGATGGAGGAGATTGCGATGAGAACCCAGAGAGACGTGTTGCGATGCGCGGCGGACGTGGCGAGAATGCAGAGAGATCTATCGGAATTTATGGGACGGTATGGAGTGAAGCGCAAAAACAGCCATCGCAACGACGACGACGACGACGACAAC